>Ga0256845_1000257_pt1 | contig 50499 bp, 52 predicted proteins | sample RiftiametaG_FD_189101 | JGI IMG/M metagenome (GOLD analysis project Ga0256845, IMG submission 189101) | Tube worm associated microbial communities from hydrothermal vent at the East Pacific Rise, Pacific Ocean - Riftia | ecosystem: Host-associated > Annelida > Integument > Unclassified ...
GCAACGTCCACAGCATATCCCTGCGCAATGCTCATCCCGTCCCAACGCGACTCATTCATCGCAAGAATCATATTGTCCACAAGCGGAACCCACTTCGCAACGCCACCAACAAAAGCCTGCGCATCCCAAAATTGCTCGTCTGAAGAAATATGATCATACCGCAAAAAACGAGGACGCACACTGGTGTACACCCGAAGATCTCCGTCAACCTCGATCTCAAACAACTCATCTGGATCTATATGCGCAGCCCTCTCAATGCTAACTCGATAAAGCCCCATCAACTCAACATCAAACAAACTTATTTCGCCCCGAATGCGATAACTATCCTGAGTAGATTTCAAGCCCCAGAATTTTGTAATATTCGCAATGGTAGATCGCTGAACATCAACCGGGTCATTCTGATCATTTAAGAAACCAAAATCTTGCGCAAGATAATCAAGCGTAGGAGGCGCATTGAACGGCATATAATAGCCCCGCACTTTGTACTTCGCCTCAATCCTAGTACTAGACGAGACTTGAAAACTGCCTCTGCATGACCAGTTCCAACTATGAGCCGATGAAGCCATGACGGCGGTCCACGTCTCGCCCGCATCTTCAGATCTCATCGTGCGGTAAACCCCATCACGCGATACTGCAACAAGAACGTCACCTTCAACCCACTCTACCGAACGCCATGCATTTTGTCTAGCAGCTAGCCTCATCACCCATGTCAACCCATCATCCAGAGATAACATAACCCTATGCGTCCCGTCCCTTGCGACCGCAACCCACCGTCCTAAAACATAACGCACACAATTCCAGTAATTACCCTCCGAAACACTAATCTGCGTCCACGTCAATCCGTCGTCGCGAGATCTCATAACAATCCCTGTATACCCAACGATGATCCATGTTCCATTGCCATACGCTACATGCGTCCATAGCCGACTAGGAATCACGACACCCGTCCACGTCAAACCGCGATCAAGTGATCTCATAGACCTGTACCCGCCAGTATAAGCACATGCGATCATCACACCATTGCCATAGTTGACAGAATTCCAATTGTTAGGATACCCGCAATCAATAGCTATCCATGTTTTTCCCTTGTCTGAAGACCTGATTATAGTTCGCCCCAATCCAACAACAACCCAGATGCCGTCTGCATATGTAAGATCCCCCGGAGACGGAGCAAGACTAGGGACATTTATCAGTTCCCACGACTCTCCAAACGTTTCAGATCTTGCGATCTTGTCCGTATTACCCTCTGAAACGGCGATCAAAATACCATCCCCATATTCGACATGCAACCAGCCCGATCCGTTGTTAGGCATAGGATACTCAGTCCACGTCTTGCCAGCATCAATCGTTCGCTGGCAAGCTCCCGACGGGTTGTCTACAGCCACGGTAAGCAAAAAGATTTCCTCGGCAGTCGTCTCCCCGGCAGGAGGCTCAGGCGATTGCATAGAAGCGCCGTCTAAAGACAACTGTATCTCGCCCGACAAATAATCGACAGACCCCATTACTGCGCTACTAATAACAGTCGTAGAAGCTTCGGGAGCATCTCCAAGATTCAAAGTTCCCATGTTTTCGTTCGCGAGATCTGGAACATCATATAAATAATAATCCCACCCTATCTCCATAGGGACAAGTAGCTGTACAGTTGCGTCTGTCGTCACCATAGTGGGCGAAGCACGCCGCTCCAAACGAACCGGCAATGTTGGCAACTCTACACTAGGACTAAAACTTCCATCCGTAGTTCCAACCTGCACACACCCCTGTAACGAATCTTCCTCAACCCGCCGCCCCCAAATCCGATTGGTGATAAAATCAAAAACAAACGTTAAATCCCCGCCCTTTACCCACACCTCATTAGCTAAAGAAACACCATCCCGGTAAATCGCTGGCTGGTCGTAATTTCGAAGTCGCACATTCTCAACTTCATAACGAGCACCCTTCCAGCGTAATTCCCAATACCGTGCAACATTCTTCAGCGGCTCATAAGGAAACCACGGATACATTTTTGCCAATCTTGATTCGTCCGCATCCGGCGGCGAATCAATGTCCGTCTCGGGCATGTCTTCGTGTTTTCTCTCGCCGATTAACCGCACCACATGCCCCTTGTCAGGATCATCAAAAACCATGGATTCAGTCACATAAAACCAGCGCAACAAACTATCAATTGCCCTTGCCTTGTACGGATCCCTCTGCAATGGAAGCAACGATATTTGCTCCAAAAGATCTTCGCCAAGATCACCCCACGTATTAAGCAACATCCTCAAAAAGCCAAATTCGTCAAGCTCACGCCATTGTCCAGGCACGTTCAACCAAAAGACTTTATTGCCCCAATATCCGCGACCATAAAAACCCGATCCGCTGGGCTTATTAAGCTTACTGGACATTATTCATCCTTCTCAAGCTCTGGGAATATCGCACTGACAGTCTTGCTCGCCACCACAGATTTCCACTTCTCTAAATCAATAAAAACCTCACCGTCCTTGTAATCGTCACCAATAGAACAACAGTCCTCAATCGCATCTAACGCTTGCCCAGCATCCAGAAGTCGCTTACCAAGCGTTTGGTTGAACCTGTGTTGCTCATAGCTAGAGGCAGACTCGTCAACTTGTCCAGCTAACATCATATACCCGCCCCGCTTGCAAGACGGACATTCACCAGTAAACACAGACTGCCCCATCACCCTAAGCTTCTCGATAGGAGCAGTAACGTCAACCCCGCATGCACACCTGTAAACTATTTTCTCATCATCCATTTTGTAAAAAAACATTAATGCCTTCCTTTCTAGCCCCAAGTTTCAACAGTATAAGAGGATCTTCTGAAATAAGTACTCTGCACGGGCATGTCTCCAGCCAAAATCCCGCCCCAACGATCATTTGTCGCCACAGTAACGTTTGTCAATGCAGAATCAGCCAAATGTGTTATTGTAAACGATGACGGAACGGAATTGCGCCGATTCCTATAATTGAAAGCGCCTCTCACTGCGGTAGTAGTTGTAGAAGGCGCAATAGTGAAAGCCACATACATCTTCTCATAACCATCACCCACAAGATTAAAGCAGTTCAACGGACAATCGACATGAGCAGAATCTTCTGTTTTTCCCCATTCTAACTCGTGCCCCCAATTGATCCATCCAGAGGAAAATTCGGAGCTACCACTATTAACGCTCAGCAATCGAACCCCATTGGACCCAACACAAAGAGCAAACGCAGATGTAGTAGCATTGTTTCCCCGCCTCCACCGCGACGGACCATCCTGCCAAACAGCATTGTACGTAAAAAACAACTCGCCATAGGAATCCGTTACATGCCTAGTCCAATAAACCCTAACGTCTATCGTCTGAAGATCGTACAACAACTCAAAGGTTTTTGTGCGAGTATCATTAGGTGCTCCTTCCAGAACGGTAGTCTTAAAACCAGTAGTACGCCCCTTAGCTGTATTTACAGACACAGATCCATTCGTCTCTTCAGTGAAAGTACCCCCATTTCCCACATATTTAACGGAATCCCACTCGTTATAATTACTCATAGAAAGATCAATTGGTGTTGATCCCAAAGATCCAGAGTTATATTCCCTCGTAGTACCATTTGTCAAAAAGGAGGCAATTGCTCTTATTTTGGGAAACGCGCCGCCTGATATGCGGCTCAAATAATTGGAGCCACCAATACGCTTGGCAAACCCGCCCCACACCACCATCAGTCCGCCGTTTTTGACATACAATGATACTGTGTCATTAGTTACATCATCATCGATTACATCTTGAGAACGCCACATTAACGACCAGTTATTACCCGACGCAGAGAATCTAGTCTCAAGCCTCTCGTTTGCCACTGACAGCAAATTATGCAAAAAAGTATTTAACGGTCCGCCCGGCACAGAACTAGGAGCCCCAGAAGTTGCCTGCACCAATACATTTTCAGCGCACGCCCCACTCAACTCGCCCACAGACTCATCTTCAACTTCCCATTCGTCGAACGGCACATAAGCAGTGTAATAAACAATAAAAGGCGTTGTTCCAATGGCTATAGAACTGCCGTTATTCACAAAGTCGATCCACGGACGCTGATAACAACCATCCCCGTCCATATCCGCTGCCGTCAAAACAGCACCCACATTGCTCTGACGCCAATCCCCTCCATCAACCTTCATACCATTCGAAAAAGAAGTCAGAGGAAACTTTTGACTCGCCCCCCATCGCAAAGACACCTTCTGGCTAGGATGTGCTCCATTTAAAAAACACACCTTATCATCAATGTAAAAACCCTCATCGCTTGCCCCTGGCGTTATAGTCGCTCTTTTGCGCACCAAAACGCCTTTTTTTCGTGGAACCTTATCCCTATTAGCACCGTCCAGATGAATGTCAGAACTCGAAATAGTAGGCGACCCAGCCGCCATGTGAATTGCCGCCAGCAAAACAGCGTCAGCGGGAATTGTAGTGTCCACCTCAAACGCCCCCGTAGTCTCCGAATTTATTGTGTAATCCACAGTCATATACACAAACCAAACCACAGAAGTAGGGATTCGCCCCCCGCTTGCAGTGAATTGATCTGACATATCAAAGGAAATATTACCAGGCTCGCGCACCACAGTACAATGCCCGTTCGAACTATCCCTATGCAAAATAATAGAATCGCCATCTTCAGGCACTAGGTGAAAAGACTTGTCAGCAGGGGAGCTTGCCTCTACCAATGCACCCCTATACGCTCCCCGCTCCATTACTCCCATTTGAACGTTCGAAGCCTCGCTGTTGTAAGGCTCTCCAAATCGGAACTTGATCTTGTTTTTCGAAATAACTGCCTGTCGTATCGCCATCTTAAATCTCCATAAACGAACTCAAGTTCGTTTTTTCTACGTGGTAATATTATACGCCGTTGTCAGCAAATTAGTGACATTCGAACCCAACCCTAATCGCAATTCAGAAAAAGACACCTCGGCATTTACAGCCGACGCCGCCACAATGGCATGCGCTGTCATTGCCGACGCCGCTTCATCCTCTACAACAACACGCCGGAACTTCGCCCCACTTGCAGACACTGTAAATGCGCCCCTATTCGCCTTCATAATAACTTTAACGTCTTCTACAACCCCAGATGCCCCAATGGTCATAGCCTGAGAATCATGATTCCTTGACGCCTCGCACCGTAAAATGTACCCAGTCGACACGCCCGAACTGCAAAGAAAATTATGAAGACCAACACAATCCTGTAATCTTCCCGCAATTACGGTCGAAGACACAATGCTATCCACACCAAATAGACACCCCTTTACAATGCTATCCGCGTCTATAGTGCCGCTTCCAGCGAACACAGGACCAGCTACCTTTACTCCATCAATCACAGACCTTGCCAATCCAGCTTGGACAAATGCTCCATTAATCACGCAATCTTTTACCCGCGAATCAACAAGACCTGAAACTGACACGCTTCCATCAAAATAACAATTGTCAGCCAGCAACTTAGATCCCGTAGCCAACGTCACAACGCTGCTTGAGCGCAATGCCGCTGTTCCACCCGAAGTGAACGCGCTATATCCCGCTGAATTCTCATCTTTCAGCGCAAAGGTAGTTCCTGTCACACTCAAAACCCTAAACCATCTATTGTTCAATTCCGTCATTCCACCAACGCCGCTAATGTAAACGAGATCTCCATTTGACGCGCTATGCCCCCCAGACATTGTCACAACCGCAGGATTCGCCTGCGTAATCCCCGTGATTGCATATGTGACAACTTTTTGCTGCATTGAAACATCTTTAAATACCATCCGCCCCGCAACCGTAGACCGCACAAATGCAGAACCCAAATCATTCTCAAGATCCTCAAAAGAAACATTGTAAAAACCAAGATCAAGCGCAGCAGAAATATCAAATAACGGAGTCGAAGTGGCCGCACGAACAACGGACCCAGGTGAAACAACTTTGTCGCGCAACGGAAAACCATCATCGCCCGAAGGCATTACAACATTGCCCACACCAACAATATCAATATACCCATCGCCCGATCCAAACGTCAAATGCGTCGTAGAACTGTAATCCATAGTTCCCAAATCGTACAAAACCGGACCCAATTCAACCGTTGCTCGTGAAACGCTATCGCGCTCCATCCTGTTCTTTGGAAGCATCTTCGTCGCCCATCTAACGGCGTCAACAAACTGTTTGCCGCGCTCAACAGCAGACGACGCACCCTCTCCCTTAACCTTGATTCTCCCCTCATACTTGCTAGGAAAAAACAAATCATTGTCGTAGCTAGAGCAATCAACCAACACAATCCTGTTGATTGTAGATGAAGCCGCATCAAAAACAGGACCATATCCGAAGCGACACCCCTTGACCGTATAGCCTGACGCATGTCCACCCTGCAAAACAGGCTGCCTCGCCCCCGCCTCGACACTTGTGTCCATTGCGATGGAAAGTTTACTGTCATAAATTTCAATTCCATGCTTGGCGCAATATCCAGGATAAGGGCTTGCATAGGGTGTGGTATAATTTGAGGACATATGAAGTACTACATCGAAAGTCATGGTGCTTGGAACGTTCGAAACAGTAAGGCATTGTCCATTAAGCTCCGCCATACCACCTGACGAATTCGAAAACGAATCAAACACAATTCTGTCACCTTCAACAAACCCATGCGCAACAGTAGTAGTAAACCTTGTCACCGTTGAACTTTGCTGCGTTATTCCAGACACGCTCCTAGCCGTCTCCACGTTCGAAATAAGAGGAGTGTACGTGCTATGATAAAGCTCACATTGAGATAAATATGCACCCGCACTATAATGCAACGTGTGATTCAAACTAAGCGCCTTGACCCTTATCATTTTCGGAGCACTTAACACACTCGAAACTCCTAACCCTTGCTCTCCAAAAAATTCCACATCAATCATTGTAGGACTAAAAATCCCCGTAACACCTGGACCTTTTCCTCCCCACAATTTAGTGTTTTTGATCACCGTATCGCTGTCTACATATGGACTTCCAGACGCCAACGCAGAATCTGCAAACCGACAATTATCAACCAACGCGCCTTTCAATCTTGCAGTCAATGCATCGCCGTAAAAAGAGCAATTAACAACACTCCCCTCAAAGGCAAGCCCGTTCACCACAATTTGCCCAACAAAATGACAATTGACCCATCGCCCAGCCGGAACTACACCGCTTCCACTCGTGAAAATAATACAAGGAGCAACATCCTGTCCACCAAACTCGACTGACCCTCCCGACGTGTATGCGGTAAACGAACTCGAATCAACCCGACGCAACTCCATCTGGCTAGATCCTATCCCCTTGGCCTCGTACATGCCATCCGTCAATTCCGTCATCCCCTCAACCCCAGATATATAAACAGAAGCATATCTGCCTAGCGAGAGGCTTGTGCTTGACGTAACAACACACGGGCTTGCTTGAGAAACTGCCGAAATATTAGAAGATGCCCGATAACCCTCAAAAACACAGTTCTCAAAAACACAGTTCTTAAAATCACTATCCGCGCCCATTGACAAACAGGCTGTATTCCCCGTCGTGTCCCCGCTGGCATCAAAGTGAATATTGGAGAACCTGATATTGGTAACATCTTCGGTCGTGAACAAAGCCGAAAGTCCATCCCCCTCTACATAAATTCTCGTCAATGGCTTAGAAATATCACCCCTATATGGAATATTGTCCCAATTTTCTTTGCCAGCCGATCCGTTGCCCACAATGTCAATAAAATCATGGTCAGAGCCCAACTCGAATGACGATCCACTGCCCAATATTTTATATCCAGCGCTCTCAAGATGAATCGTAACCCTGTTAGTCGCAGACCGTGCATTACCCCCTGGCTCCATCGTAGCAGCGTAAGCCAGTGCATTCACGAGAGAAGCACCATTGTCATCGTCCGTCGACATACTACCCAACCATATGTCAGACTCCCACTCCGCAGGCGGCGATCCGTTAGTACGTCGCTGTTCGCTCCTCTCAACCTTGATGCCTGGTCCAATAGCATTTTGCAAGAAACTGCCAACAACAGTAACTGTACCAGAGGATCCTCCTGTCAACGCCGATATGCTATAATATCCAACCTGCGTATAAGGATCGTTGCCCCGAAGAAGCGTTGATCCTATTACCTTCAAATGACGGCTACTAGCAGCAGGAGCCATTATGCTAGGTGTGACAAACCTACACCCAACCAATGATCCGTCCCAACCTTCGTCCGTTCCAATGTTTTGAAAACTTGATCCGTTGCAACCAACAAGCTCTGCCCCAATGCCACTCGTCCCGCCCCAATAACACCTATCCCCAACGCAAGACAAAAGTCTCGAAAATTCTATTTTGCCCGACGCAAACCCATAAATTGCCGACTGACAATTTACCAAAATCGAATTTTTAATATTTCTAGTTGCGGGACTAGTATCATGCCCCGCAAAGGATCTCATGCCCCCGCTACATCCACATAAATAAGCGCTATCAAGATTACCCGAAAACAGCCTGGCAGAACATGATACGTCAATGGCAGTACCCTTAAACGTATCATCAGCACCGCCGATGGAAGTGTTGGCACTACATCGAATAATACTCCCGCCAAAATCTCCATCGTTAAAAAAAACACCAGCATAGTTAAAGTAGCAACCTATAAAACCAACTCGTGCCCCTTTGACGCTGTACGTATCGCTACAATTCAGGGAAATAGCAGAAAGCTGATCTGAAGGTGCCTTGAAAGTCAACCCTCTGAATATATTATCCCCGCTGGTCACTGACAAAGCCGTAAGCGTACCTGTCCATGCTATGACAGCACCCGCAGCAATCATATGCTGGCGCATGGGATAGTCCCCATTATAACGATGCGGCACTTGCGCCTCGCTCGAACACACAATGTCAATAAAATCCGTGTCCATCACAATTGAAGAAGCAATCTCATACTTTCCCGGCAACAACTCAATTTTAACCCGATTGTCAATATCCAACGGCGTTATTGTTTTTGCCGCCGCAACGGCTGCCAACAACCGCTGCCCCGATACCAAAGCACTCGAATCCCGCTCGACCAGAATAGTGTGATCGTCGCCATATTCGAAATCAATCGCAAGATCACCACTGCCCTTATCTGCAACTGACAACTTGATTCCAGCCCTGCCCCTGACCTTGTCACCAACATATCCCGCCGTAGTATCAGCAGCAGAAGCCTTTACAAGTTCGTCCGTTCCTACCCCAGGAACACTGAGATTAACCGTCTCGTTGCCGCCAGGAGTAGCAGTCGTAATAACCACACTGCTATCAGTCGATTGCAACTTCGCTCGCAAAAAGTTTGGAGTAGTGTCCGCGCTTGTCACCATAACCCGGTTCGTGTCAGACCCTCCCGTTGCTAAAAACGAAAAAATAGGTCGCGCAGAATCCCCATAGGACAACTTCGCACCATTAAACCAAATAATATTCAAATCAGAATCAACGTATCCAAACACTCGAATGTCAGGAGACTTGTCTACCGATGAATAAACCTCGAAAATCGTATCTTGCGGACCCACTGCGCCAGGTGTTACAACCGCCCCAATTACAGAATCTTGGGACAATACAAGGTCGGATGAAGAGTCAATATTAACAGCCGTGTTTAACGTTCTCGACACCAAAATAACGTCCGAAGCTATATGAAGCTTTCGTGTCCCACTATCGTCAATTATAGAAGCATTGGGAATTTGTTTGAAAAGCTTCTCTCGTCCCTCCAGATTGGCGAAAACGTCCGAATCCTGCATCATGACAAGATCTTCAAACTTTTGCTGCCATGCTTGCCAATCAGCATTCCACTCCATAAAAGGCCAATTCATCCTTGGTGTTTCAACAATCTTCTTTGACATTTATATTTCCCTTCCATCCATATCGACAACTTTTAAAGACCCCAATGTTATAATCTGATTCTTTGCAGGCACCAAATTGCCCTTTCCGTCAATAACATTCGGAGTCCAGCCCAAAGGACCCACAATTTCAATATTAACGTGATCAATCCCCTTTGACGACTTTTCAACCTCTTCGTACAAACTGGACAAATACAAAGGCTTGTCAAAATCACGCTGTTTTAACATGCCCACAATCGTAGCTGTAATCTGAGAACTTACTTCGGCAGGAATATACGCGGACAAAACCTTGAGCTTTACTTCAATTTCAGCAGGAACCAAAACGGATTTTCCATCAACAACTTCCACAACATGCGTAACTCCTTTAATCTGATCAAGGCGTTTTTGTAAAGCATGTCGCAACCCTATCGATGGTGAGGCGTAATTGCCATGCGTATCCAGCGATAAAATAGGCACCTGTACAAAGTTTGATAAACAATCGTCAGAAAACAACTCGCCTATTCTCGATTGCATATCTCCCATGGACAAGCTAACAGTATCCACAACCTCATCGCTCTCCCCTTTCATGGACACAGCCTGCGCCTCCATAACTAACGCCGCCGCCGCAATATCCTCCGACGCAGTGATCGAATCAACAATCCCATCCGCCAAAGCACCCCTACTGCTAACAGCGTCAGAAACATTGTCCAAAGCAGGCCGCAACGATCCATCAATCAACCCCTTCGCCGCCGCCGCCTCAGTTCTCGCACTGTCAGAATCAGATTGCGCTACCGCAACAATAGGCATTACAGAATCCATCACGCTCAAAATATGAACTTTGGTCATTCCATCCGACAAATTATCTGCAATGTAAATCCGTAAAGCCGCAAGATCCGACCCCGCACGCCTACAACCATCATACGCAGACGCAGACCGGGATTCAGCGTTGGTCACACTGTCGCGCACAGAAACAAGCGCAGCGTCCATCTCTGCCGTCCAGCCGTCCAAGGTAACCCTTAGCGCTTGCAATCCTGCCAGTGCGCTTGTAAGCGCCGTAACGCCGCCGTCCAAAGAGGCAGATCCAGCCTCTAGCGCTAATTGCATTGCCGTAACGTCAGAATTAAAAGCGTCCAAAACGTTCCCAACATTCTCAACCAAAGCATTAAACACTAGATCGTCATAAGAAGACCTGGGGTTCAACGCATATGCCTTAGCTACCGCACCATAAGCAGGATCCACAAAAGTGCTTGAAAGTGCATTGTAATCTGGTTGTGTTATTGCCGCACCCCGCGCCGCAAAACTCGAAGGTGCCCACTTCTTAGCTTTTTCAGCCTCTTCTGGATCTCGACCTCCGCTTGCGCCTTCAGTATTCGTAAGTGTAAACGTCACCGTCTCGCCACCTATAACAAGCGTGTCCGTCGTTGCCTGGATCGTGTTGGATTTCACATTCCCCTGATCACCGTCAATAATCAAAAACCGTATCTTAACCTCAGCACCAACAGGCGGAATGTTCCCAGCACTACCATCCCCAAATCGTACAATAGGAGGATTGGCCAAATAACTTATCTCATATTGCCCCGTCTTGGTGTACTCAAGAAAGTCGTTTTCAGTCCAAAGACTACCGTCAACCCAGACCTCCGTGGCACCGACAGCCAAAAAACGATCACTATCAATGCTCGACAGCCTATACGTCTGGTTCTTGGACCCGTCAGCAGTATACGTAAGAGTTCGAGTTTCGCCCTGCCTGACCGCCACTGAAACCGTACCGCCTTCTGCAATCGCAGATGGCTGTATGAATTTAGCGTATGATTCGAAAGACAATCCACCCGGCCCGCTATACCGCCAGCGATCCTTCATCGTAAAACCAGAAGACGTCCCTTGCGGGAATGTCAAGGTCAAAGTAGTCGTAGCAGCCGCCGCAGGACGCATCTTGTAAGCAATTTGCTCCACAATGCGCTCAACCGCCTCCCGCGTTCTTGCCGTCTCCAGAAAACAATCGCTCGCAGTCCTGTCCAAATACCAAGTCAATCCCGCATATGCCCACGCGACAAGATCGCGCAACATTATTCCCTGTGAAGTAGTCGCATAATCGTTGTAAACATCACCATATTCAATCTTAAGCCTTCGAAGTAAATCATCCGCCATGCTCGCAAAATCACGCGCCGCAAATTTGACCTCGTTCAAAAGAGATTGATCTGGCACCAATGGGTTATATTTGTCTATCATTCTATTGCCCCTGCAACGTCGGAGTGCAAATCACTTGTTGCTGATGTTGCTGTCCCCCAACAGTGTACCGCACATCAAATATTATACTATTTCCTATTGCGTCATCCGTCTTAACTTGCGAAGGAATAACGTCATTAACCACCGTCCCCGGAATAAATCGCTCTATAGCATTTGCTGCCGCATTTGCTATTCTCGCTCGCTGAATAGGTGACATGTCCTCAAATATATACTCCATCAAATCAATGCCTAAATCCAACTGCATCACCCTCTCGTTAGTGCCAGTATGAAACAAAGCCACTATCGAAGTGTAGGTCCCATTGTCCGCTTGCGCCATTGCTGGAAAACCAGAAGGCCCCCTCTGATAAGGAAATGCCAATGTCTTTACAATCTTTCGATCCTCTGTCGGTGGAACTAAATTCACTATACCCATCTAAAAAAACCTTTCGACGAACTCAAGTTCGTTTTTATTGCTAATCCAACGGACACCCAGGCAACTTTGGTAAAGTCGGCAACTTTGGAAGCGTTGGCAACCCCAAACTCGGAATCGGAACCGCCAGTCTTGGCAACGGCATCTTAACGTCTACGCCAGGGATTGAAGGCGTTGAAGGTAAAGTCGGCAACTTTGGAAGCGTCGGCAAGCCCATACTCGGAACAGGAACCGCCAGCTTTGGCAACGGCATCTTGATCTTCACACCCGGAATCGAAGGTGCCGAAGGTAGCTTCGGCAATGCCGGTAAAGTCGGCAAGCCCAAACTCGGAATAGGAACCGCCAATCTTGGCAACGGCGGAGTTGGTACTACACATTTACTCATGAGATAAACACATTCGAAGACAATTCCTTGCCCGGCAAAACAGGAGGCGTCGGTCCCGGTCCAGTAGGTGAACCAGGAGCCGTCGTTGTGTGCTGATGTATAATTCCCCAGCCTATCGCAAAATCACGCCCCCGTAACAATGGGTTCTTCATGTACTTGGCCTTGCTACCCAAATAAACAACGCCCGCATTGGCGTCAAACGTTTTACTGGCATTGGCCGCAATATTATCGCCAGTCAAAGATACATTTTTACCATCAACCGTGATACCCGCCCCAGACTTGGTCAAAAGAGAAATCTTGTCATCCCCTAACACCAACATGGATAAAACATTCCCCTTTTTATCCAGCGTTTGCAACGACGTTTCATCCTTCTCAGCGTTCATATAAAGATAACTACCCTTTTCGTTTGTGATCAAAGTAGATCCGTCTTTGTCTAAAGCAATAAATTGTGGGGTTTCCCCGCCCTTTCCGTCACCCTTGACTATCGTGATTTCAAGGCTGTCCGGATCATCGTTAAAGCGAATAAAACTACCCGATTTGGTGCGTATTCCCCGCTTTAAAACGTCCCACCCATTTTTTTCTTCAGACTTAAACGTGTCAGACACTTGCTTGGTCGTCACAAAACCACCCATGTAAACAGGATATTGAGGATCGCCAAACTGAAAAGAAACCCACACATTAGCGCCCACTTCAGGAGGATGAAAAACACCCGTCATTTGTCCGTCCATGGCAGTTCCCACCCCGTTCATGCAGGGCATCATCCACCAATCGCCAGAAACGTCAGAATCATCGTTAATATTCACCGCAGGACATGTGGCCAAAACACGCCCACGCCCCTGAGGATCTTGATTCGATACAACCCGCCCCGGATAAATGCCGTAAAAGCGTCCACTGAAACGCTCCAACCCAATTTGAGACAATATTGTTTTCAATTGAGATAATATCTTATCAAGCATCGCGCTGCCCCCCTTTAGTCTCAATCATACTACCCTCCTTTGCCTTCACGCCCCTGCGCATTACCTTGAGTGTCATGTTCCATGTGCCAGGGCTCCATGCATGCGTAAGCCCTTCTATGAGATAATTCCCGTCGAATAGTTTCCCAGCACCTCTGAACTCGCATAAATTGCCAGTGCATTCTTTAGGAACGCCAATCGTCTCTAATGTTAACTTGCCCGCCGGATCTCCCTGCCTGCTATATTGACGCACAAGGTTTTTAAATATCGTACTTCCACCATCGGGGAAAGGCGCACTAACAAACGTTCCCAACGTTCCGTCAGTCTTGGCCGCGTCCGCAACTAACTGATTCGCATTGCCCTCCGACGTGCGAATATCAGCAGGTGCCGTCTCCTCTATCGATCCAGATACCGGCGTTTCCGCATCCTCTGGCTTAACTTCCACCTTTACGTCTTCGCCATTTTCAGTGTCAATAGCCGTTGCCGTAACCCCCGACGCACTGGCAGACGCCGCTCTCCGTATCCATGTATTAGAATCGTCCTCTGGACTCATCGAATAACAGGGATATTGCAACTGTGATTCGTCTAAGATTCCCCGGATAACATATTTCCGCGTCTCTTTAGCGTCAGGTGCAACGGCATACCCCTTCTCTCGCTCCGCCGCCGTCGCAAACCATAAAGTTTTTACACCGCCCCTAGGAGCCATCCAGAACTCTACATTGCTGCGCTGGCATAGCTCGCTCACAATCGACATAACGCCCTTATCAGCAAGCCCACTCCAGAAAACCGCACGGTTCAAGTGCTTTACCCTGCTTCGATGCTTCCAATCTCGAAACATCGTTTTGGCACCTGCCGTCATGAACACATTAAGACCTATAATTCCACCTATCGATTCCAATAGCTTTACAGAATCCCATTCGGCAGCCTGAAGGACATCCTTAGACAATGTGTACTGTGCAACCTGTGGCGATACCCACGCAATCTCCAGCGCACCCGACAATCCATCCGCTGAAATACTCAGCCCCTTGCCGCCGTCCGTCAAATACCCAGACTCCCACTCGGTCCAGCCCCCGCTGGCGTACCCTATACGCGCCTTCACAACGTTGTTTTTTTTAAACGGCGTTTTGTTTATATCTAAATAATCCAACGCCATGTCATACGGAATATCGATCCCAACACTAAAAGCATTAATCGACTTTAAATCCCACGAGAAATTGACCGAAGTCAAAAACGGGAATTGAGGCGATCCCCAGTTCCAGCTATACCCCTTGCTAACGTCCGTAATAATCACCTGCGCAATAGGATCTGTATATATGTTGCTCATCGCCCACCAATGCCCGAACTCTGAGGAAACAGCCTAGTATCTATCCAGTTTTTAGACGGAATCTTCAATACTCTCCCCTTGTGTAGCTGAACGTCTGGAAGATCTAAATTGTTCCTAGCCGCAATTATCCAACACATAGAAACTCTTGACTCCCCCCAAGCCGCCTTAGCAATTCGATCAATCCGATCATTGGCATCGCTAACAATATACGTCATTTCGTCAGCCTCTACACCCTCCCAGTCAGGCATCTCGAACAACCCCCTAAAACGCACCAATCCACCCTGTTGTGAGTCATAAATCAAATGCTCCGACATGAAAAGCATCGGGCTCAACGGTCCAGATTTTAAAATGTTTTCAACCGGATTAGGCTCAATTCGCAAAGACATGAAACCTCCTAATTAACTACCGCAACCGGCGGCGCACTCACAACCCTGCCTCCAGGCATTAATGCAGTTTGTTTCTCGTTCTCAGAAAGAATCCTAGCAAGCAACTTTCTAGTCTGCGCACCTTCATTAGACACCGCCAGAATCACACCCGCAAAACCAGGCAAACTCAAAGCAGCTTGGAAGTTCTTCTTGACGTTGACATCCGCATTTGCATTGACATCCGTCTCTATCTTGCCCCCCAAATTCTTAACCATCTGCTTGGCCAGACCCTGAAAAAGATCCTTCTTGTCAACGATCTCTCTCATCTTATCGCCATACTCCTCCATGGTGTAAATAACGCTATCATTCAACGTCTGCTCTACAGCCTCCCGCACAACTTCAGCCGATGCCAGCACCCCATCCGAAAACGCGATCATCGTCTCGTACCCCCCGTGATACGCAGCCGTACCATCAGCCAACGGTCCCGTCTCAGGGAGGGAACCACCAAGTGACCGCTTGACGGCATTCAAACCGTCCGACATTCTACTATAGCCACCGCCGTCCGACATTGAATCAAAAAAACCATCGCCAAAAGCATCAGCCGTCTCGCCACCGCCAGAAACCGCACTGTCCAACAAACCCTCGTTTCGCATAATACCGACCACGTCTACAGCACGCTTTTCCTTGGTATATTGCGATATTTCAGAAAGCCCTTGCCCGCTAGACGCCCACAACGCCAAAGATCTGACGTCCGCTGCCATGGACGACATGGACTGGTGCATTGCGCTATATTCATCTTCCCCCGAGCGGCGAAGCGCCAAAAAAGTCTTCTGTTGCACCTGTGAAATTTCCTGCATTTTCTTCTGAAAAGACGGCAACTGTTGAGCCCTTTTAAAAATGCCCTTCATCTCGTCATACGGCAAAGCGTTGTACGACTTAGATCCTGACAAGCGCTTCTCGGATAATTCCCAAGTGCGCTTGAAAGAACTATCCATGCTTTTCCCAGAAGATGTAAAATTCCTAGTGTAATCGCGCTTGCTAGCATAATCGGACTGACTTATTATTCCCTTTTTGATATTGTCATTAATACGCTTAAGCGCTGTAAGATCTTTACCAGATGCCGCGCCACTCAAATTAACACCTTCAAAACCAGCTTTGCGAATAGCAATCCCCCTAGACAATGACTGTCCCATGGAACTAGAACCACTCTTGTCTATCCCTTTTTGAATATCACCTTTTTGTACAGAACGCCGCTGATACTCTTTCCACAGTGCAGATCCTATTGCCACACCCGCAGCACCCGCAGCCAAAAGAAACGACCCGCTAGAAAAAGCCCCAGATAGTCCACTGCTGGCCGCTTTCGAAAACAAAGATCCAAAAACGCTTGCAACACCAGGCAATCCGCTTACCAATGCACCCAGAATGCCTCCCCCCCCAATTTTGCCAGCAATTATCGCTCCTATCGCAAGTTGCCCCCCCACCCCCATTTCATCCCCAACTTTTTTAAAAGCAGACTTTAACATTTCCCAAACTTTAGGCGCTAAAGCCGAAAAAATACTTCCAATTCTCTCGCCCATAGCAGTAAAGTCGACGTTCTTAGCCACCCAGCCCCATGCCTTCTCAATAGCCTTTCCAACATTGTCTATCAGTCCACCCCAGTCAACCGCACCAACAAACCAATTCCACGCCTTTTTAAGCCCCTTCCCAATATCCTGAATCACCCCCGCGTCCATCATGGACTTCCAGCCCTTTTTCACCATATCAAACATAACCGTTAAAAACTTCTTTACCCGTGGCCACAGTTTTTTTAAATCGATCTTCTCGAAAATCCCCTTGATCTTATCCTCTACCCCGTCAAATAACTTCGCATAACTGCCAAAAATTTCCTTGCGATCATTCGGACTCATCGCAAACATCGCCGCAATGCCAACGCCCCCAGCCAGCATTCCACCCGCGCCAAACATCCCAAAGAACTGCATCAACGGCGCAATGTCATCCCCTAACTTGCCCATCGTGTCAAAAACAACCCCAATCTTTGCCCCGAATTTAGCCGCGTTCTTTGCCCCAATTCCAGTCTGTTGCGATAAGCTTGCAAATAACCCGCCGATCCCCATTTGCCGATATTGACTCATCGCATTAATCCAAGGACCCCAAGTCTTGTCCGATCCTAACTCTTTCAACTCTTTGCCAGCCTCTCGAATGCCAGCCATTTGATTCTTTACAAGACCAACCACGTTCTTTCGAGCAATACTGCGAATCGTCGTGTCAAACGCCTCTTGCGCCCTGTTGTACGAATCCTGCAACGTTAAGCCCGAACTAAAAGCGTCCTTGCCGTACTGCTTCAAAGCGCCGCCACCCTTAATGGCCATCGCCGTAACCTTCGCCAAAGCAGCAGCACCTTGATTGGAATTAGTCGCTAAATAAGTCATCCCCTTGACACTCTCGCCAAGGTTCTCCTGGAGGATCTTCATCCCCATGTCCGTCGCCCCAGGACCGTATTTTTGCGTCGCTTCATTAATTGCCTGCATCCCCAGCGCAACATCTTTGCTCCCCAAATCAACCACCTTGCGAGCCTCCTCGAAGCTCATCCCGATCTGTATCAAACCCTGTATCAGCGGAGTATTAGTTGCCGCACCCTTGCCCCCCGTCTTGAACGCCTTTTCAATCATTATCGACTGTTCAGCAAACATCCTAGCCGTCTGCCGCGCCATTTCTTCGGCTAATTGGGGAGCCTCGCCCATGTCCACAAACGCGCCAGACAGCTTGGCCGTAGACAACATCAACCCCTCAATGTCATCCGCCGTCTTGGCCATACCAGGTGGAAGCGTTTGGTACAACTCGTCTAGCTCATCCAGAAAACCCTTGGCGCTTTTCAAGTTTAACGTTCCCGTTCCTGTCTGCTTGCCTATCGCCACCAACGAGTCAATCATCCTCCCCGCCTGCTTGGGAGAGGCATCCCATGAAGCCGTCATGTCACCAAGTATAGCAGTATAGTCAGACATAGGAATGCCCGTCGTCTGGACAACCTTCACCCAATCTTTCGTTGACATGTTCATTGCGTCCAGCGCCTCTTTAGCGCCTTCATTCGCAATCTTCATAGACTTCAGCGTTTCCGCAACCGCACCAGCATCCGTATTCATCGAATATGCCATTCCCGCCGCCTGGGAATTCATCCGCTTCATTTCCTTTGCAGATAACGACAATTGCGCCACAATAGGCTTCGTAGTCTGCAACATTGACACAAACGTGCTCTCCATCCCGTTAGACAGATTGCCCGTTTCCCCCGTTAGATCCTTCATCTTGCTCGCTATATGCGCCAAATTGAACGAGTCCGCCTTCGACTTCATCTTGTCGAAAAAGCCCCCAATTTTTTTACTGCCAGATTTCATCCTCCCCACAAAACCGTCAATTGCACCTTTGCTCTTTCGACCAAAATTGACAACAGCTTCCGTACCCTTGTCAACCGCCTCAACAACATCATCCCGAAAAGTCTTGCCCCACCTCACAAGCGAATCACTAGAGGCTGACACGGCGTCAGAAGCTCTATCCACAGCCTTCGCCGTCTTGTCATACATGTCCGCCGCTTTGGTCCCCGCAAGCTTAGTAACTCTAGCGACCTGCGTCGACATGGCATCATTAATCTTGTCCAGACCACCAACAGCAGCGTCAAGCGCCTTGTCCATGCCAGCGTCTACCGCGCCCATCTCAAATGCTATTCCTAAAAAACTCATACAACCCCCCAAACGAACTTGAGTTCGTTTATCGACGACGCCTTTGAGGCTGGGACCGTTGCGCGTTCTTCTGAGACTTTAACTGTATTACTTTTGTATCTACAAATCGCCGCCGCCTCGAATATGGCAGCGACATGGCACTTTCGTAGGTTTGCCCCATGTACTCCAGAAGGAAATAAATTTCCTCCTCTAGTGCCTCTATAGAGCCGAGGGGAAGAAAAAACCCTCTTGCATATCCATTGGTGCAGTCCAGATATGCCCACACTCTTCACATTCAAATTCGACATCGGTATCCACCTTGCCCTCTTCCTTGTCAAACAAAGATCGCAGAAAAACACGATCCCGCGTCGACAAGTCCTTTAAAGCCACCAAGGCTTTTCGGTATTTTTTCTCCCGCTCAAGCTTTATATCGCCAACAGCGTCTACCCTAGCAAGCAACCCCAACGTCAACTGATCCTGCTTCTTTTTGCGTACCGTCGAAAGCCAATCCTCATCAGCACTATTTATAACATGCCACTTGACTTCTGTCCCGCTTGGAAGTTCATCGCACCTATCCCGCAAAAGACGATCCGGCATCGCAGATATTTCTACATCCTTCAAGTCAATCGTTCTATGCTCCACAATTTTGCACTCTGGACACTTAACATTGCAATCATAAAAATCACCTAACGACGCCCGGCGAATAGCAATCATAACCGCCATTCGATCTTGCCCCGTTAAAGCACTAGCCACTTTCTTCAGTGTAGCAGACTCGCTAATATCTCCCAACTTCACAAGACAGTTGCCAATTACGGCGTTCAGCCGCGTCACTATCGGACCCTTGGACGCTAAAATATCCTCCTCGTGACCACGCATCTCACGCACCAACGCATCAACATGTGCCTTCCCCTCGTAAATATACCCAGCAGGCAACTCTACCGCCAGAAAACCAGAGGAAACGTCCAAAACATGCCCCTTGGTGCGCTCCGTCTTGATCGGTTCAGCAATCTTCTCTTCGTTCGCATCTTCAATTACATACTCATTCGTTTCAGTCTCATTCATTTCGGTCATCCTCATCTCCATCATCGACAAGATCTCGCCTTGCCCTTGTTTCAACAAAATCCAAAATCAGAACTCTCAGCACGTCGCTAACTGTCCGACCATCCTTGTTACAGCGATCAATAAATCGTTTATGAACAGAATCCTTTATCTCAAAATTAATCCGTGCCATGTGTCTATTCTACACATAATAGACACATTTCTTTAATTTATTTCAAAAAAACCCACTTGGCAATGTTGACAAACCCTTTTGATGGGTTTATAGTTTATTACAGATGGCAAACAAAATGTTTGCAAAACAAAGGAATTGACAATGAAGGACTACCTTGACAAGCTTTTCAGAAAAGACAAACCCGCGATAAAAATCACAATCGATGCCAACGGCACCGACAACGACATCGTTGTATTGTCATCGAAAATACGACGCATTGCCCCTGACGCAACAATTGTGTTGATTCCAAAAATTAAAGAAAGAGACTAAAATGAAATTAATAACATTCGAAATAACAGGGCAAGACACAGACGGACTACTAAACCAACTGACAGACAGCGACAGGCTTTGGGACAAGATTTCAGATCGCGCCGCCAAGGTAATCGGCGACAGGATGCGAGAAAAAGACGACATCCTGGAGATTCTAAACCACCCAGGACGTAAAGGCACTGCCGTCATCCGCAACAGTGCCACATGGCACACATGGGGGACAGAGATCTGTCTCCTGAACCTTTCTTTAATTGGGAAAGGCAAAATTCTGGACTATAATTCAGAGAAAGGATTTCATATCTCGAAGAAAGAAACAATAGGAGGAGCAGGATGAAAAAAGTAATTGGAACAATCACAAAAATGATAAAAAACCCCAAAGAACACAAATACCTTAAAGGGTATGATTTGAAAGTCATCGCCGTGTTGCGCGATGAAGACGTGTTTCACGATGATAGCGATTGGGGATTCAAGGGCATCCTGAAAAAAGGCGACCGGCTAGAGGTCGTTCCCTTTTTGGAGAAGGAGGGTCGGTACAGTTTTGTATCCAGCGATCCTCTACCGAAACAGCTAGAAGCGTTTAAAAATATTCGCTATACAAAAACAAAACCTAAGAAGAAATAATTAACGGTGTAGCATCCCAGCAATGGCTTTTCTCGCCTTGCCAGCCCCAGAACCTGCCAAACCATGCCCAGAAAAGAACATAAAAAGAAATGCCATTAACTCGCGACGTAGTTCGGCAGACATTTCCGGCTCATTGTCACTGCCTACCAACCGCCCCATCAAAGCCGCCGTTTTTGGATTGCCAACCATCGACTGCGCTATTTTGTCCACAACTCCCGCACTAAGCGCCTCAAGCTGCTCTTCACCATCCTCCGTAGCCTTGCCCTCTCCCCCGACAATACCCATCGGTTTCAGCGCTGGACCTACAGATTCCTCCATCTTGCCAGACTTAGCCATCAATTCGATTTTCTCAAGAATTTTGTCCATTCCTTCGCTCATGCTTTTACCCATTGTTGCCACCCTTTTTCCTTGGCTTCTCCTGCAAAGAAGACACCCTGTTTGTTGCTATTTTCTTCAGAGAAACACCGTCGTTGACAGCCCCTATTTCGTAGATGCCACGAAAAGAAACAGCGTCAAAAACAGTCCCTATCTCGGATATTTTCGTCAAACCTTTTTTGCTCCTCCGCAACGGACGCCCCAAAGGCTTTACAATTGTCGCAATATTAGCAGACAGCGTTGTCATTATTCACCCTCCTCAGAACAAAGAACCACCTTCGCTCCGCGCTTGGTCTTCACCACATCAGCGAACTTGAGTTCGTTCCTGTCCTTAAACCGACGCGACACCTGACGCCCCACGCTCATCGAATGACGCCCCTCAAGTATCATCACAAGGGATACTATACCACCCCGCTCGCGAACACTAAACACGCACGAATCTATTACACGCCCCTTGATCGCCCTCTCTCCCTCGGATTTCAGCGACCTAAAAATCCCGCGATCTTTTGCACCCAGAAAAACAGACGTGTCCACAATCTCTTTCTTGGTGATAAATGCCTCAAGCTTCTTAGAGAATTTCTTCATCTTGCATCCTCATAAGCTGCTCCAACATGTACCGACCATCCGAGTGATTCGAAAAATCCCTGTGCGCAACAATGCCCGCACCAGGCCATTTCTTTTTCCTGTTTCGCTTCCCAAGATCTCCAGTAGGAAATGCGAACGGAACACAACCCGTCTGCTCGCACACCCATGGCGCAAACATCGACATTGACTGAACTTGCGCATCTGTCAAAGCCACATATTTTTTAGGAACCCGCTCCCATATTTTTTTCTGTAATAATTTCAAAACCGACTTGCGACCAGGCACCCAGGTCCACCACTGACGCGGTATCCATACCCCAAAAATGCCGCTATCACGAACAAAAACCGGATTGTAAGGGTTAATCTGCTCGCAACCAAAAGATCCGTTATTAAGATGATTGGCATGAACCATTCTGTCCAAAACAAGATCGCCATGACAATAAAAACAGCCATAAGGATCCTGTATCAACTGAACACCAAAACCCTTCTTTTCCAGCGACTTAACACACCCCTTTGCAGTATTGCCCACTGTCTCATGCAGTACGAACCAGCGCAACGCCTTAGTGCGCTTCCGATGCTTAAACCGCACAATCCCGTCATCAAGGTAATTGACAGCGGTATACCCCTTCGCAATCATCTCGTCAGGAAGCCGACACCGACGCCCGTTAACAATTATACAATTCGAAGGGTTGCTGTGAGAATCGGGCACCAAAGAATCACGAGGCGGACTTGCCACAAGCTTAAAATCACACCCCTTGCCAGCGCCCGATAACGCAGCCAAAGTCTTGGGTCCAATTAACCCGTCAACCTTTAGCCCAGAAACAGCCTGAACATAACAAGCCCAAGCCGTCAATTCCTCAGCATCAGCGCCAAGCAAGGGAAACGGCAAGTCCCCGTTGTCTATTCTTGCGGAATTAAAAAAAGCAGCTTCATTATACTCGGATTCAGTTAAAAGTTTCATCCTAACACCAATCCTGATCTCGCCATTTTATCCTTCGTTGCATTTTTTTTGACATGCTTGAAAGGCATCCTGTTCATCGATGCAACGCTAACTCCCCCATCAGCGGTAGTCTTTACCCAGCGCATTGCACCCTTGACAACCTTCACAACTGACGCCGCGTCCACAGCGTCCAAAGAAACGCTGTTCCTGTACCAAAAACCAAAGGCGTTTCTAGTCCACTCAAAATCAACCCTAACCGGCAAAGCGACGTCTGAGGGCGCATATACCAAAACTCTAACCTCGCCCACGAGATCACCCTTAACGTTAGGCAGGGGAGAATTAAGAAGCATCACATATCCGCCAGGCAACTCCTTGGGAATAGGAGTAACGTATTCCCGGCGCAGCCTCCCCGTGCGCTCCATGGAAGCCCTCACAATGCGCATAACATCCTTGGACACTTCCTTGCGTAGCCTGATCGGAGTGGTTTCGGATTCTGTGTTCATCCTAAAAGATCCCGTCGCTCGTCAGCGTCAGCGTCCACCTTTGCAGTATCATCCCAGTTGGGACCATCATCTTCAACTGGAGAAATCCAGCGCCTGTACCCATGATCAGCAATGCCCTGCCCCAAAATGTAAACACCAAGAATCCCCACTACCTGCATTATAGCTTCTGACGACACTGGCTTTCCAAAAGCGTCATTGACAGCTATGAAAACAGCACTCAAAACACCAACAATCAATTTCCGCGACTTTAGTCTACTCATGACAACCTCCTATATTTTCCCGCCATGCTTCTCTTTTTTCCAAGCATTAACAGCATTTTTTAACTCTTCGACCTTGGAAAGCACTGACTCAAGCTCGTTAGAAACCGATCTCATTGCCGACGTAACCTTGATCAGTTCACCCTTCTCGCCGTAAGCCTTGCGCAATTTATACAAAGCACCTAGCTCTAAATCAGTGTCTGCCACAATTTTGGCAACTGCATTCTTTTTGTCGCGAACAATACCCTTCCACTTAGAATGATCAAACCGTTCCTCCTCCAACGCAGGAAGCCCCGATAATGCTCTTATCTCGTCAATCTGTTTCGTGCTAAGCATTTTGCCTTCTCCCTTTTCTTGCGCTATTCTTTTTTTGCCCAGACGTCAACCTTGTTTCGCAAAGCTCTCAAGCTCTTAACGAGCTTGGTAGCTTCCCCAGAAACCTCTTCCAGCGAAGAGATAACATTGCGCAACTCTTTATTCTCTTTGTCTCGCGCCAAGAGCTTGCGCAACACCACCAGTTCAACTTCTGAGTCAGTTGCGATGTTGGTGGCTGAATCCGTCTTATCGCGAACAAGATCTCGCCATTTTGAAAACTTAGACTGCTTCACCTCTTCCAGCGAAGGGAGACCCACAAACGCTCGCATCTCGTTTAGAGAATTGTCACTTCTCGATCTTTTCATTTTTCGTCATCTTTCTTGCCGCTCAACGCCCTTGGCGACTATTGTTAAAGCATCAGAAACTTTTAGAAACTTTTGGCATCATTGCCCATAGTCGTTAACACACTCTGTGCTCTACCCTTTTGGGCTCAGTTCGTACCTCTTGCGTTCCCATGCTTTGGCAGCCTCTTCCACTTTGGCTAGCTTGCCAATCATTTTATCAATATCTCTGCCAACAGAGTCTAAAGTGGCAACAATAAACCTTGACTCTTTGGTGTGTCCAACCCGTTTGATAGCCTTTTCAAGCTCGACCCTCTTGTTTTTGAGCGAACGAATGCCCGTCCACCCGGCCTGCGCGGCAGTCTTTACAGACTCGACTTTGTTCCACATGTCCATCTGCCATTCCGGTGAAAGATTCTGCTTTCTCTCCTCCAGCGGGGGAAGCCCAACACGCATGCGCACTTCATTGATCATACTTTCGTGACTCATTCTAGTCTCCCTCCACACCCTTGGCTACTATCGTCAAAGCATCAGAAACTTTGCCCAAGAAAGCCTTGGCCTTGGCATCTTTTTCAGAAGCGGCAGCCAAACCCTTCAAAAGTTGCACCATCTTAAAAAAAGCATCCTTGTCGCGATAATCCGTATCACCAAGAGCCTTTATCGTCGTGGAAACATCAACACTGCCCTCCAAAACAGGATCAACACTCTTTGTCGATTCATACACAGGAACCCCAGCCAGCCCGCAAATCTCAGTCATAAAATCCATAACAAAACCTCCAACCCCTAAAAAACAGGGTCAAGTAAAGAGAACTCGGTAAAAGCCCCCGGCTGAATGTCTAACTCGGACAAGGATACGCTGCCGTCTGTCGCGTCAAAATCAGACGCCCCCTTATATCTAGTGGGAATGCAATCAAATAATACCCACGCCTTGCCCGGAACAAAACCACCTATTTCCGACGGTAAATCCACGCCAATGTCAACAGGCAAATCCACGCCTCCCACACCTAAAGAACCCAACTTCACATTTATACCTGTAAAATGCAACAACACAAGATGCCTCGACACAACATCAGTACCCTTAATTGCCCTATGCATCCAGCGCCACATGGAATCATCAAAACCACGCACCCCTCGCGTTAACGTTAACGGACTTGCAGCACCGCCCGAATACGCATGAGCCTTAAACATTGAATTGATTTGCTTTATGTCGTCAACGTCAGCAGTGTACTCCGGTGACGAAATCGTAGAGAAACCAAAGAAAGGCGCACCTAAAACAAAAAAAGGCGGAGAAAGACTAGGTACCGCGTCAAACAACCAGAAGCGATAAGACTGCATAAAATCTGCTAAACGACTTCTGGACATTGCGTATCTACCCTACTCGTACTTAGGTGTAAAATGCTCAACAGCAATATCCACCTCAGCCAACGAAACGTCGCCAGCCGTCGCGTCAAGATCGCCTTCGGTTTTCACCCGTGTAGCAAAACACTCGCCGCATTCAATCCGCCTGTGCGTGTCATTGCCTTCGGATTTGAGTGCATCTGCCATTTCGGCTCTTTGATAATGATAAATCGTAATCATTACCCTGTATTCATCGCCGTCTACAGAAGCCATCGCCATGTCATAGAATGCGGTATCCCTCTTGGTGACACCGCGCATGCACGTAACATCAGAAACAGTAGGCGGACCAGGAAGCTTTTGCGCCCACTTGAAATTGCCCTCGCGATATTCCGCAGCCTCTATCGATAGCTCAGGAAGGGTGACAGATTGAAAACCCGCCTGCCCGCCGCCTTCGTATCCCGTCCGGTCGTCAGAATATTTGGGCTGTAAAAGATCCCTCCCGCTATTGTCTTCGGCAATAACGTGGTACCGAAACCCTTGTAATACGTCTGTGTTTGCTGCTCGCATTGTAAAACTCCTTATTCCCCAAACACACCTATATGCTTGGAGAAGTATTCATATTGCCAATCTCGAACGAATCCGCGAAAACGTCTGCTCTCCAGCCGTGCCCAAGCACAACCATAATCTGACCAACAGCAGAAAGAATTCCCGTTCCCTCTATTTTAAACTTGCACCCAGGAGGCACTAAAAGCCCCCCGTTGCGAAATTCGTGATATGCACGCCCCGTCGTCACAGTCAAATCCCCAGCGCTAACATCGTTTCCGTCCAGATCAACAACGGACAACTTAATTGCAGTAATACCCGGCGTCCCCACCAAAATATTAATTACTCTAAAACCTCCGCTTGTCTCTGGAATATCAATCAGACCACCATTGGACAAAAGCGAATATCGCCTATAGCGTCCACGCTCTATATCCTGCTTTGAATCCCATGCGCTTTCAACGTTCGAATACACAGAAGCCGTCGCGCTCGAAGTTCCACCCGTAAGAGTAGCACCAACCGCAGGCTTGACCCCCGTTAACGTTCCAAGCACCATACTGCCAGCCTCGTCACCATCATCCATGTATCGAACAAGAACACCCGTCCCCCCCGTCCAAGAAATTGTCTCGCCAAGCGTGAATGGACCCGAAGCCATCCCGCTAAACTTGAATTCAATACCGCTCTCCACAGGAAGAACGCCCGTAATGGTCGCCCCCGAAGAGAATTTCTGAACCAAAACAGTCGGGATGACTTTTATAATGCCCATCTTCTATTCACCTATTCCCCTGAAGCAAGAGATTTCTGCTGGAATCTAAACACTAGGAACTCGCCCGGTTTCTTAGATGCCAAACCAACGTCAACAAAAGTAAGTCCTTGGTCAATAGTGGACTTCGTATTGTTAGAACTATCACTAACCACAAAGAACGCTTCGCTAGGCACCGTGCTAGCAAGATAATTGCTAGTCGCCAAACCAGTCAAGAACGTCGTCACCTGGCGCTTAATCTTGTGCTGAAGGCTAGCTCCACCGTCGGCAAAGGCGTAAACAAATGAAGCATTGTAAACAGACGCCTCAGCATACTCGAACAGGCGGCGCGTTTGGATGTACTTCCATTCGCTGCCCGTAGGTGCCATAGTGACTGCGCCCCATACAACACGACCAGTGTCAGGCCAATTGACCAAAGCGTTGATCTTCTCCTTATAAACGAAGCCAACCTGATCCCTTGAAAGGTCAACTTCCAGTCCCGTCGACCAGTTAAGCTTTCCCTTCTCCATTCCCGCAGGAGCAGACCCAACGTTCTCCAAACTATCCGTCCTCGCATACACACCCGCAACGTGCCCGCCGCAAGGAATATCCATGTTGGTGTTAGATACAGGATCCATAACCTTGATATGCGGATAATAGATCGCAGCATAAGAGGTAAACTTGTTCAACTGGAATTTTTTCCAATTGATAGCTTCTTGGTAAGAAAGACCATGAGGAACTGTCAAAATAACAAACTTGTCTTTCATCAGTTCCGCGTAAGTAATCAAAGCGTCAGCAACATAAATGTCCGTTTGGAAATCCGCCGCAACCAACTGCATTAACGAGTTGACTTTCCCAAACGCATACAACCCTTCTTGGCGAGCAGCCAAAGAAGGATCTACAACGTCTGCGCTCGACACGTCCGCCCCGTCAGTCCCATGCGCCAAAACATTCGACACACCAGGAACTCCAGACTCAGTCCAATTCAAATCAGGGTTGGTGTAATAATCAGCAACCTCTTTGTACACACCTTGTGGTCCAGCCGCTGGATTCCCCGCAATTGCCCATGTTAAAACAGCTTCGCCCGACACATAATCAATCGTGTTCTTGCCCGACAAGTTCAACGTGAACTTGGTGGGTGCCAAAGTTGCTTGCGTAGCAGCAAGAGAAAGATTGCCGTCCGCGTCATCCTCAATGACAAGCGACTCCGAATAAACACAACCAAACAAAACCGAAGTCCCGCTTGCTACAGTCTCACTCGAAAATGCAGCGTCAAAGTCAACCTCGTTCGCCGTCGAACCAGCGCTCGTTATTTGTCCAGTAGAATAATCTATTGTCGCCACCGTCGCTGGCGTTCCGGTAACATCACCAACAATGTGCCCCGCCCCGTCATCAACAAAAATCTGATCGCCAGCCGTGCTCATCGTCGTTCGCAAACAAACAGAACCAGGCACGATCCCAACAGGATGCGCAGCCGATCCAGGCGAGGCAACAGCAGTCGTTCCAGTTCCAACGCCAACGCCAACCTTCGCAGCCGCGTCAATAACAATATACTCGTCACCAATAGCCCATGCTTGATTTGACCCGCCCTGAAGCTGTCCAACCACCGTTGTGGCCGTTCCACCCGTGATTTGAGCAGTGGCACCAGTCGTTTTGTTCACAAGCATCATGCCGTTCCATGCGCCACCCGTCGCAAATGCAGCGCCAGAATCAGTCAATGCAGCACCTGTGCCATCAATGGCAGTCGCTTGTCCCGTCGCCTTAATGCTACCGTCCGCCATGTCAAACTTCAAGTTGACCGTCTTCTCAAATGGTCCACTTGCCAGCTTATACTCCCAACCCTTGACAAGCCCGTCATACGCAACTGGCGGCGAAACAGTAGATCCGTCAGGGCGCTGGGTAGCACTAAAGTCCTCATCCTGCACCTGCGTTCCAGCAAGCTCGGAAGGATTAACACCGTTGCCGTAGTCAACCACCTTGATATACTCAGATCCCGCACCATCAGCGTTGATGATCGTTGCCACGTAGGAACGGCTATCTGGATCGTCAAAGACAAGATCACTCCAAGTTTCAACCGGCGTCCATGCGCGATTGGTAACGTCAGAATTTTTATCCTCTTCGACAATCACAGTGAATCGCGTCCACCGTGCCTCAGCTTGCACCAGGTAATCGCTACTACCAGGAGCAATCCTCACACGAAAGAAATTGCCAGCAAGACCAGGCCAAGCCATCTCGAAACGAAAAACCACATAGTCATAGTCTGCCGTTATCCAGTCAGTTCCACCCGTGAAATACGAGGGGTTCCCAAGGCTTGCCTGGCACTCGCCCGTCGCCAAATTGATCGATCCCGAACCGCCCGCCGTAACAGCAGAAGCGCCAGAATCGGTTGTGTTCAACGTAAGCGTGCCATTTGCGTTAATGTCAAAAACATACACATTAGCAGCAGTGCTTGCATTCGCAAAAGTGATCTTTCCGCCAGCCTTAACCGGCATGTGATCAAGCGAAAACTCATAGGCACCTGTCGCCTCTACCGCATTGCTAACAAGCTCATTAGCAACGGCAGCAGTCATGTCCCAATACGCCTGCTCCGCGTCAGGTGCAGTAACACGCACAAAATATAATGCTTTTCCCTCGTTGGCAAAATAGGCATATGCCTCGTGTCCAGCCAAACCTTTTTCATCAAAAGATCCAAATTTGCCAGAATGCTCAGCAAAACTTGTGGACAGAATAGGCTTGTTCACTGGACCCTTGGGAGACCATCCGATCAATCCCATGATAGAGGTAGAAACACCTGCTATCGGACCCGGACCACTCGGAACCTCTTTGATGTACGGACCCGGACTTGCAAAATCGTTCATTTTAAAACTCCATGTCAGACCGCTCTAGTGACGATCTTTGCCTTTGTTCTTCTTCTTCTTATTCTTAGGCAACTCTTCAACATGGTCAACTTTTTCCTTAACAACACCATCAGCATTCAGTCCGCTATCGGCGTTCGAACCTTCGAACAGATCAGCCTCGTCAACAGTCATTTGTTGTATCCCATCGGCAACAGGCTTCATGCTTGGAGACTTCGAAAAGCCCTTTTCAGCAACATTGTTACCAATGCTTGATACTTTAACATTCGCCATGTTCGTTGACGGAACATATGCATCTTTAACAGAAGGCGCACCCTTGGGCTTCCCAGTAATCCGCAACAATCCCTTGCGAATTAAAGCGTCAACTTCCGGTGTCACTTCCAAAATTTCAACTTTAGAATGGGGCCTCACCGCAACGGAAAGCCCTTTTTTGACAGGAACAGGCCTAACAACCTTTCCCGAGTGATAATACCATGCCATCCTATATCTCCTTTACGTGCATTCTTACACGCGGGTCTATCATCGCAACCGATCCAACATCGTCAAAGGTGTCAATCTCACCCCTAACAGTAAAAGAAATCGCCCACGATGCCGTTCTGTCCGCAATATCAGCAAGTTCGCTTGTGTTAGAGAACGTCATATCACCTGCATCATAATTACGTACATCACCTAGACTGTCAATTATTTTAAAACTAAACCAAGGCGGGCGCATTCGCTTCATAACGTGCTGAACCATCCACATTAGCTCGTCTTTGCGCCGCGCCAAAACCTGTAAATCGTAAGTAATGTCATAAGGGTCTGCCCTCAATTGAGAGACATATTTAGTGTATCCCAAAATCTTGCCGTCCTTGCCGTGAACAGGATCCGCGTCAGGACTAGGAACCCGCGCCACAACACCAGCAAGAGGCTGTCGGTCAAAGGCAGGTGTGTAATCGTTTTGCTTGAACACGAAACTTGGCAAAATATAGTTCTGATATGGATCTTCTGGCGTGTCAAAAAAAACAGGAATTTTTCCCTGAAACCTCTCAATATCATTCAAGATATTTGGAATGTCCACAACATACTGAGCACGCGAATCGCCATCAATCTGGTAAGTGATCAATTCAGCACCAAGAGATAGGTAGCAACCTATATCCCAATCTCGAATATCTACTCTGCCTAATATCGTCACACATATCCCCTGAAACGAACTTGAGTTCGTTTAGTCGGTTTCCTCTTCGCCACAACCGTCGCACTCAATATCCACAACCCCAGCCTCAGCCGCCGTATTGATAAAGTCAAAAGCTGCCTCAGCCTCGCCCCGACTGCGCTCTAACGCCCGATGCAACAGATTGTTTTCAACGCTTTGAAGCGTACCACGGAGATCTTCCAATCTACCAACTTCCATAGTTTCATCTTCTTTTCCCATTTTATCACCTTTCATCATTTCATAAAGGGGGCAATCTCTTTTGAAAACCCCGAACCATTTTTGAGCACAGTCTTATTAATATTACCAGTTTCTTGCGGCAAGTCGAATAAAAGCTTGTCCCCGCTCACAATGTATTCCGAAACCTTGCTCATGCACCTACTGGCATACTTTTTCGTCTCGACGAAAGCAGGACGCCAATGCGCAACCTGCTTCTCGTCTCCAAACCCTAATTCAACCCGCAAAACGTTATACCCTAGATCCTCATGCGCCGATAAACCTATGCCATTGTTTGAGTCGCCAACTGACGGGTTACTTGCCCCTTGCGCCAGCAACTGTCGCTCTATATCTACCGCGTTTTCTCTGAGCCTAGAAGACAACGCCGCAATCTCATCCGACCTCGCTCTTCTTGAGATTATTTTTGCATCATCCTTTCCAACTTTGACAGGAACCATTTCGGCTGGCCACGGACCATGAACCGAAAGAACACGAACCCAATCAGGGCTTCCACCTATAGGCTGAAAATAAAGCACCGTCTTGGCAGCGTAAGAATGTGTCACCTTCGTCTTTTGTCCATCCATGTAAATAGCAATAACATTCTCGTCATCGCCCTCTTCCAATATTCCGATCCGCAAACCCTCGGAATAGTCAACGTCGTCCCCGCCTATGCGAATATCGGGTGCCTTCTCCTGAATTGCCCTAACCATAAACCCCGCAACGTCCAACAAAAACAACATCCTAGCCTCGACAAAGCGTTCCTTCCACTTCGCCGTGCCTTTCAACGCCTTGTACGTCGCACGCGAAGGAACCGCCTGAACAATCGTAGAAGCCTTTGCCGTGCGCTTGAACCTGCGAACACGAGACATTACTCGCCGGACTCGTCAAAAACATTGGCAAGTGCTTTAGACGCCAAGAATAAACTTCGTCTGTTTAGATCTCGCCCCCGACTGATACGATTCTGTCCATCACGAACAATAAAGTCCTCCACGTCAGCATCAAATTCCTTGTTCTTCTGATCGGTAAACACTAATCCAGCCGCTCTTTTGACTCCTTCTTTCCAATCCTTTGCTATTCTACTGTAGTCAGGAACCGGATATTTAAACCCGTCAGACTCCTCAACCTTCCACGCATGCCCCTTGGACAAAGCGTCATTAACAGCATCCTCCCAAATCCCAACAGACAAAGAAAGCGGGCTCTTATTAACCAACCCAGGTCGCAAATGAGCAAGGCTGTCTCTAACTATATCAGACACAATCTCCACAGCGTGCGGCATTCCGCCGCTGGGAGTATCATGCTCGATCACATCTTTCCACACCGAAGGATCCCTCTTCGCAATACCCTCAAGATAAAGCTGTCCCGCGTTCAGCCTGATTTCTTCTGGGAAATCGCTCATGCTTTCACCTAGCAAGGAAAAAACCCTTCCCCAATACGCCTTTGCAGCCGCAGGACCCCATCCGTCATCAGCGTTCGAGAAGATGACGCCCTTCCACCCTTCCGCCTCTTCCAAGCGCTGGCGCTTGCGAACAATACTGCCACCATCATCACCTACTACAGACTTGATCTCTTCCAGTAAACTTTTAAAATCTTTCATCGTAAACTCCTATGAAAATACCGCGCTCACACGAAACGCCGTTGTGCTTCCACGACCTCGCCAGCCATTAATTTCAAGATAAACTTGAACAGAATATTCCCCCGCCTGATCAAAATCCCCAGCTTGGACCAAGTATCTCACTTTGGTCACTTCAAAAACAGCACCATGCCACGTCTCAATCGTGCCGTCCGGCTTCTCTACTATCAAATCCGTAGTCGTAGCAGCAGAAATGTCAGCGCATGTATCTACAATTATTGCAGTGCCTATGTCGCCAACGTAATATTTGCCAGGCTCATCGCAATTGGTGCAAACAGTCATACGTCACACTCCTCTAATCCTAATGCAGAAGTCAAATAAACCGCAGTGCTTATTGTCGAAACAATCCTTTCCTGTCGGGATATTTTCGACACCAAGCTAAGCTGGTCAGAGATCTTAGACACGATCTCAAGCCCTTCGTCAAGGCTCGAAACCCTAGAATACAAATAGACACAATCACTAGCCATTAGCAGTTTCCACCCTTCCAAGGAGACAAAAGCCTTAAGCTCATAGTCACCTTAGACGTTAACCGGATAATTTCCCGGTAAATCTGCCCTATTGAAGCAAAGCCAAAACCACGGGTAATCACCAAGGGACTCGGACCAAAACCTCTGGTAATTATCCGATTCATCCGTCCGCGTACATTTTAGCCGCAGCCTGCGCATCAGCTTCGTTTTCAATTTTCTTTTCTTTGCCCTCTGGATCGGTGTATTTATCGCCCACACCAAAACCCTTTTCCCCGTCCTTGCCCTTGCCATACCATTTTTTAGTCTTGTCGCAAAACCTTAACGATCCAGTCTGCGATTTACCCTCTCCCGATCCATCGCGAGGCCCCGTTTTCTTGCCCAATCCCTTACCCGGAACACCCCGCATAACGCCCTCAAGCATCGCACCCAATTCAATTAAACTTTTCATACTCGTACCCTTTCAAAAACTCTTTCGCTAGAAGGATTCCCAGCGTCATCTAGCAAATTAAAGGTTAATACAGGAGTAACCCCGTCGTCGTCGTAAAAAACCATTTGATTATTGACAATTCGCCACCTTCCAGTTTCGACCTTTTTTACAATCGACATGTCAGATTGCACCAAAGACAATACCGAGTCCCTTGCTATATCCCGCACAATCAAGTCTTCGGCAACCCTAGCCGTAATCCCGCCCGAATCCGTGACCACATACTCAACGACATATTGCCCCACGCTCAAGGCGCTCGGGCTCCATTCATATCGCCACGTATTTGTAGACCCTACCCTTGACATAGATGTTACAGCCAAAAGATCCGTTTCTGAACCGCCCGACACAACGTACACACGAACAGTCGCCCCAGAAATGTCCATATTGGCAGAACCATCCGCCTTTATCGCAAAACACTGAAAAACAACTTCTCCTTGGTTCATTGCCCCTAAGATCATTTGGCACCCTGCGAACTTGAGTTCGTTATATCCAGCGCCGGTAGACTAGGCAATCGCACCTGTTGCCCAGTGACCGACTGGGTAAGGATCAACGTTGTGACAACCACGCTAAAAATGGCCACGACAATAACCCACGGCAAAACCTTAATAAATGCGTCGCGCATCGGAATCACCCTTGGAATTGCCATTTCAGCCGCACGCTGAATCTGTTGCGCATGCGTATCGATCACCCTTGTGTCAATGCCATCTTTCTCTTTCTTTAGATCCATAAAAGCATTTAGCCTTTTGATATTTGCCCACACCCCAGTCATCTGCTTTGGCGCGTCACACGCAGCATGCCCTATCTCTCGCTGTCTTATTCTGTCCGAATGTTCTGATAGCTTTGTATCATGCTTTATAAGCCGCTCTTTGATCATGTCCAAGCGCGTATCAACGTTAGACACTGCCAACACAAGATTGTTAATAGCGACTGTCTGTTTCTCAAACTTGCCACTCAATTCGTCCGTCAGCGACTTTAAAAATACAGCATCAAAACTATCAGGCATTTTAACTCCTCGACTTCATCTCCTGATTCATGCGCAAAACGGCATCGGTAAGAGATTCAAGTAATTTTGTTGATTGCGAATTTGTTGCACTTAGCTCGGAGAGAGTAGTCATTATTTGCTTGTGCGACTCACCTATGATTCTGTTTGTCTCTGCCCAATCACGCGGGACCATCCATGTGTACTCCCCCTTTTCGTCCTTCGAATCGTGCATTCTGAAAATCTTAACAATTACAAAGAAAGTTGCGACGTCTACAATCACCAATAGCGTCACCGTGCATAACATTACAATGTCCATCATCTCCATCCCCGCCTCCGTTTGTGTATTAGAATGTCCATTTTTGCCTCTTGTAAAAGATAACGCATTGCGCCGCCTGTAACAATTTTATTCACCTAGCAATCTCCTAAGCGCATTAACCCAAAACTTAACCTTGCCTATTGCCGCCGCAAATGATCCCTGAACGCCGGAATGGTCAGAAACGCTCTCTGTCCAAATATCATCCACCAACTTAGCATCGTGAACATCTCTCAATACCGTCACAGTACAACCTGCCCCGCTGTTGTCAATCACCTCGTTGGCACCAGAAATAATAAACGCGCCCGCCACACACGTAGAGGCAATCTCCACAGTGCCAGCGTTAAAATCCAGCTTGCAAACCGCAGAGCCCGTCTTGTCCTCTATTTTCCAATCGCCCGAACAATTATACATGTCTAGCTTGCCAGGTCCAAGCGAAATGCCGACCCTCGATCCCGTTGCAACTTGCGTTCCGCAATCAAAGATCTGCGTAGTATGCGTCGACAAAGTAGACGTGCAAACAATATCATTTCTAAAATCACAGTTCGAAAACTTTGCAGACAGGTATGAAATATTAGTAATATCACAGTCATGCGCATCAAAAAACTGGCTAAAGGTACCCATCAGGTACCCTCCATAGATCCTAAACGAATACGCTGGCACCGTGGAAGCAACAGAAGACAACCCTCCAATCATATCCACTAACCTAAAGCAATAATTGTCTACACTGTCAGTAGCACCCAAAGAACAACCCCAGCCCTTGTACATGATTGTCAAAATGCCATAACGCTCACAAACCGTTAGAACATCCGACAAGTTTTTTGCAGGCTTGGAAATGGCACCTATAGGATATGCCGTGCCAACGTTTGACGATGAAGCATCCCAATACACAACACCCGCCTGCCTTATCTCGTCTTCCGCTTTAACTAACGTATTCCCCGCAGTATCGGCACCATAGGCAGAAAGATCTTCAGACCAGATCTTTTTCGCTATCTCTGTAGAATTGTGCATGTCATTAATTATTTGCACATTGCCATTCCACATCCCAGTAGTTAAAACATTCCCGGCATCATCTTTAAGCATACCTGTGCCGGACACATGAACCGTCCCCCTGACGACAGTCGCCCTCTCCAGAGTCACCACCCCAGCACTTAACCCAATTCCGACTTTATTAGGACCATCCATATTCTTCAAGGTAATCAGCCCTGCATAGTCAGTCATGATTAAATTCTGCCCAGCATCGCCAAGATCAATGGAAGGAGGATGGTTCCAATCGCTCATTTTGCAATTTGCATAATAAGCATCTAACCCCCCTCTTAACCTGTGGTTTCCCACCAAAGAAGAATCGATTATCATTCCATTAAAGAACTCTAAATCCCCGACAACGCACCGTTCCGCCGTATTCTCTCCGTCCAGAACACCACTAAGCGTCATCCCCATGAATCGCGTCTTATAAACCTTGGCTGCTGCCAGAATAGTCAACTCAGTCTCTATCTCAGCCCTTCCTACCAGCGCAAACGTATCCAACTCCGACTCGGCACCAAGCTCCCAGTCACTGTGGAACACAATTTTAGCTAAGCCCCTATTGTGCGCGACAGTTACAGCGTCTGGAATGTTGTTAAGCTTTTTCTGTCCCGTGCCATTCGGGAATTCTGTCCCAGAATAAGGCGAATCACGATCTACAATCACATGATCGCCAAAGGACGATTGCTGAACCGCCAATTGTGTCAGTACGTCAAATCCAGGAATGTTCGAAACTTCATTTTGGACCGAATCGCCAGGAACAGTCAAAAAGGGGTTTCGAACGTCGGTACCATCTTCATTTTGTCCGTACAAGTTAAGCGCCAAACGAACAAAAGATCCATCTCCAGCGGTTTTTACAACCCAAGGATATTTTAAGAAAAAATACATAGGTGCCGTTTGGCCCAAACCTATGCTATCACCAGCCACCGGCCTAAAGGGAAATTCAAATCTATTCAAAGAGGGGTTAGCAAGCCAGTCCTCTTTCAAATCACTATACAGATCAACTCTGACGTTTATCTCAGAAACCCCAGAGTTGATCTGTATTTCCCGGCTGACAGGATCTATAGTGACTTTCGCTGCCATTTACTTGTTTTTCGACTGATATTCACGAGTTAACACTTCCATCCGAGCCTCTACCTCCTCGCGAGAAGCGTTGATAGGAATCGCCACCCTATCCATAACGTGATCCCACTCTTGGTGGATAGACATAAGCCTGGTAACAATCATAAAGGGATTACCACCAGCAATATCCCACTTATCACCGAACGCCTCCCACTTGGTGAATCCAGGCAACTTCTCAACAAAAGTTTTAAGTCCCTTGGGAATACCCTCAAGACCTACACCCTTAGCGATGTTAGTATTAATCCTAAAACACCAATACCGCATCCGGCTCAATAGCCTCTTTTCGTACAATCCGACCTGTTTAAGAGACTTTTCATTGTCCGTTTTAAGCAACAATTTTCCTTCAAAAAAACCCGCCCTATCTTTGGGCAATGCCGTACTCTTCTTTTTCATCATGTACCTCCTGCACTGTTACAAAACCAACTGCCAACAAATTACGCCGGATTCAAATAAGTTCGTTCATCAGGTGCATTAACTGGGAAAGTAAGTCCCGTGGTGCGAGTAATCGTAAACGGCGCACTGACCCACTCCGAATCCTCTAAACCTTGGGCAACGATAACAACTTTAGCATCCGTAGCAGCAGTCCTACCACCTTGAGTATTACCGTCGTAATCAAAGTCAAATGACACTGAAGCAGAAGTCACTTGACCCTGAATTGGCGAGCCAGAATTGTCATTAACGACAATTGCAGAAGCAGTGTCATACGGTTGCTCTTCAACCTTGACCGAATCTCCCGCACTCTCATCTATCTGAGTTCGCCCCAATGCGTCCGTATAATCAACAGAGGTGTCCGAAGGCGTGCCTGTCGCGACTTTTACACCGTTGTTAACATCATTAGTCGTAAAGCCCGAAACGATAAAATAGTCACCTGATGACAAATTGAAATCACCCGCAGTTGTCGTCAACGTAGCATTCGTACCAGACGCAGATGTTACAGCAATGTCAGTCCGTGTCTGTTCGTGAATGTTTAAATAATACATCCTGAAGAGCGTGTCCGCCGCTGTTTCATTAACCAAATTTGCAGAAAACTGGAACATTCCGGCCGCTGTAAACGGGTATGATCTCTCCGTAGAAGTCTCAGGAACGTCTTCCGAATCAAGCCCACCACCATCAACAGTAATATCATGCAAGATAATCTGGTTGGTGATATTACTATTAAAATCAGCAAAATTAACGCCCGGCCATGAGTGTAGAACATCACCAACATAGTATGCAAGTCGAACAGCAACCTCGCCGTTGACCGTACCATAACTGTCCGTGTCAGGATCGTCGTTGATGTTTGTGCTTTTCGTCAAAGCGTTTTGGCAAAATTTATAAATCTCATCTTTGTTGGGTTTCGTTCCAGCACCATTGTACTGGACTTCCCTGTTAAACGCATAATACGCAGAACCAATTTGTCGCTCGCCGGGATAAGACTCCCACACAGATGTCCCTCCAAACGAAGACCAACCACCGCCAGGAGTCGTAACCGTACCCGCCGTTGTGCATCGAGCCCAACGTCCCGCACCATCTTGCACAACATCATCGACAGAGTAGGACTGTGCCGCCGCTGTATCAAATCCAGCACCTTTATAGTACTGCAATTCCATGTTGTTATAAGGCTCATTAGCCCCATCAATATAAGCCTGGGTAGTACCCTGATTCTTAATGTCATTGCTATTTGCCAGCGGCAAACGATAAGCAATATATGTAAGCGCAGAAAAGCCCTGCTCAACAAGCAAGTTGTAATCAGCAAAGGTCCTATTCCAACCCCTCAAAAACGCCTTAAAATACGACCTGTAATCACTGGATCCTCCGTCATAAACCATAACCATCTCGTTAAGCGGTCCGGTTTTATCAAAATCGGTAGTATTCTGATTGAATCCAGTCACCTGCTGATAGTCCGCTTGTTGCGTGTTATCGTACTGCGAACCGAGAGACAAAATACAAGCATTTTCGCGACCGTCGATCTCTTGAAAGCCCGCGTCCCTAAACAGATCTCTTGTCTGTTGATCGGCAAATTGCCAGCCATATTGCATAATGAATTTGGCCTCATAGATCGCCTTAATAGGGAACTTAAATTTGTTCAAAGTTGTATTGGTGCGCCACTCTTCTTTTAGGAAGGAGTATGCACATTGCCCCGTCACGCCGGAAGTCGAACCTGGGCTGTCATCATCAAGATTTCCCGCTATTCGACACTGAATAGTCTTCTTGTCAGTGTCAATGAACATTTCCTGCGTGGTTGCTGTACCATTGACTTGTAAGGTCAACTGATCTGGATCTACGATTTTGGCCATTTTATCTCTCCTTACGCGGGATTGTAATAATTCCCATCCGGTTTTTGTGAAATCGGCAACGTTTGATTGTCGCTTCCCATAATAACACCAAGCACAGCTACACTCACATAATTAAGTGCATGTACTAAAATATCTACCTCAAAATCTGACGAATAATCATAAGTATATTCAGACTCTCCTGAACTGGTCACGGACTCAATGTGATGAACAACAGTCGAATTATCTTCATTATAAATCGCATAATCAAGCGACGTCGCAGTCGCAGTCAATTCAGCATCCAACTTCAACGTTGTCGCTGTATTAGAAATTATATAGTACCGTCCCGCATCTGCACCTGACGCTATTTTAAGCAGATGCCCTTGCCATTCGTCTACAGTCCATGCGCTTGAAGTTGCAAATAGCCTACTATCAGCCGTAGACGCCCCGTCAGAGCCCGTGTCGCTTGCCGCTGGCAATCTGGTATACGTAACCTCTGAACCCTCCACAATGCCCGTCAGCGTATGCGTGCGGTTATTTAACACCTGCGTTTGCCCGTTGCCTGTACCCGGGTCTCCAGCAACAACGGAACTTCCGTTGATCGCCGTAATTGTTAACGTGTGAGAAGCATCGTCATTATAAACGTGGTGTCCTGACGTAATAGTCACATTGTCAAACGTTAATGAAGCGTTTGAGCCTACGTCAATTCTCAAATCACTAGAAATTGTAATGTCCGAAATATTAAAAGCGGTTTTGAATTTTACATCCCCGTCCGTACTTTCCAAGTCGCTAGAAAAGCTGTTCGAACGCATTGTGATCTCAGTGCCCGTCAAGTCAATAAGGTCAGTTGCGCTATTATCGAAAGTGATCGTGTTTTCGGACTTAAACTTGTCTCCTACTTTTTCCGCAAATAAGTTTATTTTCTCATCTAAAGCATATTTATAAGCATTATCATACGCGCTTGCAGCATTGGTGATTGTAGTAGGTACCGCACTTTCAGTTGCGGAAGACAGACTTGTGTCTTCCTCCATCTGGATCACATCTAAAGACTGCTTGCCTTCTCCCGTTTCACCTGCCAATTTTGCCGTATAGGAAAATTTGATAATCGGCTTCTGTCCCCACTTAATTACAGTGTAAGACAACGACGTGTAACTCGCATAATCAGCGCGAGAATAATCCTTATTAGCATAATCGACGTCAACGTTACCTCCAGTGCCATAGCGGCAAAACGCCTCAACCGCAATCGCATGATCTAAATCGCCGTCATCTTGCCCTATATCGCCCTTGCCCGTGCCGTCCGTTGTAGTGTCAAAAGACACCTCCGATCCCGTATAACCCACGTCATTATTAGCACTATTATAAACAGGATCTTTTTTGTATAGAGTGATAACAGCACCATCCACAGGTTGTGCCAGAGAGTCAATCAACGTGTAGTCTAAAGATAAATGATTTTCGACTCTGATTTTATCCCCGCCACCATACAGAGCCATCTGCAAAGACCATTCCAAACCCTTGAAATTATTATAAACAATCCTGCCTTCAGAACCTGTTGAAAACAGACCATGCAACAAATAAGATCCTGTTTGTCCGCTATTGCCCACAACAACCTCGAATGAGTTCGCAGAACTACCAAAGATCAGAGGAGAGGTAAAAGTAAACGCTTTACTACCCAGAAATTTCATCCAAGTTTCACTTACAAAAACCCCCCGTGTTGGTGCATCCCATGTCCCTGCTGGCCTCCAGTCAACATATCCGTCCCTAAATTCAATATCTCTAACAGAAACATTTGGGCCAATTCGCCAATTTACTATCATGGTGCCATTAGGTTTAAACCCTGTATCATTAGGCAACTCATAATCATCACCATAGCTATAAGACGCACCCAGTATAGACACTCGGATTTTATTGCCAGATACATTGTTCTCCAGCCAAACGCCATTTCTGGCCCCAGGCTCACCAGTCATAGAACTGGTTGGCCCATCTAGGTGAGAAATAACTTTTATCCTATTATTTAAATTAGGACAATCTATAACAGCAGAATCCGCTGTTACCCCAAACAAAGGAAATGCATTGTTGGTATACTCCCCAGCATCCTTATCCCCAAAATGAACTTCAAAACATCTGAGATCATCATCTTCGCTACCAATAGTGATATGTCCTTTAAACTCAACATCCAAGTTTTCGTTATTGGCATTATTGATCAAAAATAGTCTTGCACCTGTAAAGTCTACATACGTAGTAGATGCAAAAATGTATTTATGCTGCTCTTTAACGCTTGTGTAAGCAGCATTACGGTTCAGCACTGCTAATCCGCTATCAGTAGCTGCTTGTAGTTGGGTTAATGTTATCGGCGAATCCGCTGATCCACCAGAAATGGTATAAGTTGTGCCGCTTTTATCAACAGAGATCCCAGTACTCGCACTCAGACTCAAGACTATCAATGAGATAGAATTTGTCTGAGTCCTGATATTTCCTCCGCTTTCAGTCCCTGACAAAGGCGCAGCATCAACCGTAATATCATCCCCTGCATTTACAACATCATAAATACCGCCGGGTTGGTGAACACCGCCGCAAAAAGTGGAACTTGTACCCTCGCTGCCCCGACTGTAATTACCGTGACGCCCTAAAGTTTGAGCAGTTCCACCTATGCTAATAGTGGAATATCCCGTAAACCTAGCTGTCGAAGACACATCCGACCTAGCAGACCAAACTTGAGCCCATACAAAAACGTTTGCACCTTTCACGACATTCAGATTTGTTGCGCTTGCTCTGGTAAAAGAAGCGCTATCACTAATGTCTAGCGTATTTACAATATTCAAGGTTGCAGCAGAATCAATACGCTGCAATCCTGTAGCATCATGACTACGTGCTACATCCATCGAATCCATTAACTCAATAACACACAACCCAGATAGATTTGCAGTAGAAGTCCATCCTCCATCAAGCAAGGCTCCACCTTGGTCAGCAGCAGTACCTACACCCCTAAGACACTCTACCTGGATTGCAATGTCTGCGGTAGAAGTTGCTAAAACATCTACACCACCCAGCCCTGCATATTGATTGTTCGAGTCGCGACAAAAAGCATATGAGCGTGTTGGCAGATTCGAAGTGCCCCCATAATTTAATTGCCCAATACGTTGTGTCCTAGTGCTGTTATTAGTTTGTCCTGCCACACACCACAGAACCAAATAACGTTTATTGTTCCCCTTGACTGTTACAGTATCAGAACTTCTTTCAATTGCAGCAGTATTTGTCTCTATAGTGTTGCTATCTAAATTAACAGTATTAGCGCTGGTCCCACCATAAACGCTTCCTCCAGTGGAATCTTGATACATTCCAATATTTGTATATGCCAACTTGACGATTTGAACATCGCAGGCATCTGCAACTGTCCCTGTCGTCGAACTATTATTATCTCTTCTGTGTTGTATTTGTAATCGGTCGTCTTTTTTAGCACCATGATAAACACCAACAATTTTAACCCATGCTTCATGCTCAGACGCATCTCTATTGTATCCAGTAAAGAATGATGTCCAGAGCTTACCAGATCCAGTAGTTACTGCAATTTTGCCTTGAGGCCCAAATCTGTTAGTACCACCACTGTACCTTAATGTAGCAATTACTAAATAATTACCAGACTCTTCGACCTCAATAGTAGAAGTGTTAGGTTTACTATAAGTGCTCCCATCGTTTCTCTTCTGTGATGCAAATGCAACGGCACCCCACGAGGTTCCAGGTATTTGCGAACCAGCGCTATCTTGCCAATGTCCGATATTCCCAACATGACCTACAGCATCGAAAGTGACTGTCTCCCAAGTCCAGATTTTAGCATTGGTATAAGAACTACCTGCTTGCCCATTAAGCGTTGTACTATTTGATAGCCAAATCTCCCAGTAGCGAGTGTCTAAATCACCGTCTTCGAACGAACTGGAATCCATAAAGCCAGAACGACCGCAGCCTGTTTTAGCTGCTGTTAATTGAGCATCTACAGATGTTATAGTATGACTATAAGTCGAAACCGAAGAGCTAGTAGAAAATTCACCACGCTGAATTGTAAGTGCAGTATCCGTAATAACTTGATACTCAAAATCCACAGTAACTGAATCGTATGGATAACGCCGCCAACGCACGGTAGTCGCAGAACTCAGATCTGCTGTCCAGATGCTTAATCCATGATATTGCGCCTCTTCCGTTTTAAAAGACGATACTAAAAAAGAATGCGAGACATTGACAGTGGAAATAGTATCAGTCACAGAATTAAGGGTTGTTCCCGTTTCACTGTGATTGCCATGCTGGACAGACAGTGTATCACTATAAATCACGTACCAATGCCCGCTTACTGCGCCTTTGGCCGCCTCTCGCGAAAAACCCAATTGTGTCGTGGAATTAAATTTAAAAGCTATACACCTGCCATCAGGGTCTGAATCGTAACCTGGAGCAGATTCCCCTTCATTTTTATTGTAACTAACAACAAAACTATTAGCCAACGTAGTTGCTGTAATTGTTTCAGTCGTTGACGTTTCAGAGGAAGTAAGGTCCCAAGTCCCCTTTTGCACCACAGTATCATAGCCAAACTCAACAACGTATGCAGTCACGTTTATAGCGTAACTAGGACTACCCCACCGTTCCGCTGTAATCGTAGTCAGATTAGTAATTGCAACGTCAACTTCAGTGTTAGATGCCCTAACTGGAGACTGACCATCGGCAACTCTCCAGGACACAAAAAGAGGCACAACTTTAGAAAGTGTCTTAAAACCTGACAAAGTTCCAGTGCCTGACGAAGCACCTGAAGCAATTGTAAATCTAACTTCTTGTAATTTTGCGACTTTCATTACATTAAGTTCCTATCAAGAATAAGCATACGTTGCCCGATCATCCCACACTTTATCAAAAGCAATAGTCCCATTTGCATATTGAAAAAAAACATCACCGCCTGAATCCTCCACTATCTTCAAAATGCGCCACACTGCATCAGATGTAGCAGAGCCCCGCACGGACCGTCCCAAGTAAAACGTAGAATTATCAACGTCGTCAATAAGCACCTGCTGAGCAGACGGCTGCCCCCCCGTCTCGCCTATTCTGACAATTACACTCATGTCTGTTTCCCGCCGTCAACTCCGCCGCCAACTGAAGATAACTCCGTCTTGCCGCCGCCAACCACAGGCACAAACTGCTCTTTGACAATTACATTATCCTCCCTGCGCAACAAGCGCATAAATTTGTCCAAACACGTCTCTCCCTCTGGACCTTTTCGATTGCAAACACCAAGCATCCCCCCGTTGATTTCCACCGCAGCATCCGCGCTTTCTCCGCACAAGAAGCAAAAAGAAGACAAGCGACCTTCCATTGGACCCTTGTAATCAGGAAACGCCCTTCCCACTAACGGACCCCCACAGTCGGATCGCCCACACGTCCATACCTTACCCCTCCTCGCATTGTGTAAATGCTCGCACCATGCGCATATGGCAGTCAAACCCCTGTCAATCTCCCGCTTGGACATCTTTTCATCAATCATAATTCAACCTTTCTGTCCGGCGTAAACTGCGATCTTTTCTTTAGATCCATTCGCCATCCAACAGTCGCAGACGACCCCGGAACACTTCCAGAACCGCCCACCTTTACAATATCCCACCATTCGCCCATCGCAAACGCAACGTCTCCCTCTTTGGGAATGCGACCCTTAATGCACGCAGCCAAATGATCATCAATCCCACAATCCCATTCGTCCTTTGCCACAACAAGAATAGCATCGTACTCAACCATACGACCCTCTGGCCTAACAATAGGATTCCGCCCGTCATATTCAACATATTCAACCGTGCCAGTCAGCACCAATGCCAAATCCCCAGCCCCCGTATCAGGACAAAAGTTCCACGACAATTTATGCTGTTGAGGTGTTCCCCTCGGGGATCTTGGATTGCTTCCGCCCCAAACAGGATCGTTCGTAGGCTCTCCATAAACAGGATCCACATTCGCGCCCCTGTTCAAAGAATAATACTCTACATCCACACCAGAGCCCTCTATTCGCTCAGCCTCTAGTGCTCTTAGATAGGCCGCATCTTGCCCGGCCCAAATCCGACCGTTTCCTTTGCAGCCCATCTAAACCTCGCAGATTAAAGTTGTTTATAAAGAGATCGCATTTCGAGAATGATAGAAAGATCCGCAATGTTCAAATCTTCTTTAGCTCTTTTCTTTTTACCCAGTACCCTCGCCACACGAGCGCCAGCGCCCTCTTTACCGTCCCAACAGCGAGTAGTACTACCGGCTTTACGTGCAGCACGCCCGCAAGGGTGCTTGGTACTGCCGTACTTGCCAAGCAATCCACCTTCCTTGGTCTTGCCCTTGCCAGTGAATTTTAGCTTGACTTTGCCAATTGCCCAAGAACCCCCGCCCTTTTTGGCTTGATCCCGAACACCGTCAAATTTTCCGGTGTCTTTATTGTGAAACGGGTTGCCCATCCCCTTCTTTCGCTTAGGTGCTCCAGAAGTTTTAACGACAGATGCCTCTATCAATTCGGTCATCCCAGAAATAAACGACTCAAACGCCTCTTCCTCGGACTCGTCCACTTCCATCTGCTCCTCGTAATGTAACAAAGCCGCTTGTATCATCTCCGGCTTGGCAATCACCACGCTAGGCATGAACGCCACCGAATACTGCTCTTCAATCGCCCGCAACTGAATCTCGCCCGGCTCAAGCAATTTCATCTCGGTGAAAAAATTGTACAAATCAACAGCATCCTCTTTGTCCTCGAAAGAAAACACCAATTCCCCGTCGCTCTCTTTGCCATGCAAAGGAACCGCGCCCCTGGGAGCATCTGGATCGTTGTAAGACTTTATAACAGCCTCGTCCATGTCACCCCGTGGATCGGCAGAAACATGCACCATCTCATCACTATCTTCGTTCAGGATCGCAGCAGCCTTGTCCCTAAACTTCTCAATCAAAAAATCCTTCATTTTGTTACCCTCCGTTGCGAACTCAAGTTCGTTTTTACACCTACATGCTACCCAACGATTATATGCACAGGTCTTTGCATAAGTCGCATTTTTTCTTCAATTTGCATTCCTAAAGCCTCGGCATTTGCCCACATGGACTCCCCGTCCATCGAAAAAGTTCCCGTCGCAGACGGTTTCTCGGGAAATTTCATGCGAATAACGGCTAAAGTTCGCATCGCCTTGTATAGCGCGTATTCTCGAAACAGCTTCCATTCGTAAGAACTCAGAACCTCATAATCAAAACACCTGGAAAGATATACTACTTTTATCCTCTGCCCAAGCGCACTTCTGGAAATAACAAGAACCCGCCTCGATCTGTCCCACATCCAATCGAAGTCAGCCGATATTGATTTCAATAGATCTTTGCGATATTGCTGATACTGGACAATCCCAGCATACCCCTGCCTCCCGCCGATCATCTGCTGAAAAGGATTCACGCGAACATCCGCCCACGCAAAAAAATCAACGCCTGCCGAATGCCCACCAAAAAAAACGTCCACGACACTATCAACGTCAGTGGCAATCTCAGAAGCATCACACTCCCGCTTGGCCGCTGGTAAATCCACCGACCTAACACGACCAACCCACTGTTGCCAATATTCCTGAGCCTCCATAAGAGCATCCTCAAGCTGATCGTCCGTTAACTCAACACCAATAACGTCGCATCCTAACTTTCGAAGGATCCATTCTTTGATTTTGGCCGTTGCACGATCATCTTTCCACTCTTGTCCACAACTCATTTTTTAACCTTTTTCCCGCTTGGCTCTGGCGAATCAGGAGACCGCCCCGTCAATATTGAAAAAATAGAATTCTGAATTTTTGCAGCCGTGCCATAGATTTCGGTGTCTTTAACGCTTGCTCGTTTCAACGCTTTTACAACCGAATCGCCTATCTCAGACATGACCCCATTAAGTTGCGCAGAATCCATCTGAGTAGTTGACACGATGGCTTTCTGTATATCCGCAGGAAGGCTGTCCACGTCTACCGACGAATCAGGCTTCGCTACCGGAACGCCGCCCGCCTTGCCCGGATCTACACTGCCAGAATCCTTGCCTGTCTCCCCGTCGTCAAGCTTATCCGCTTCCTGTACCGAAAAAGAAAGTCCAAGACTTTTTAGCTTGTCAGCCGATCTCGCGTCTGGACCGTCATTTAACGTGTTTTTCAAAACAACAGGAGGGGACTCTTCAATAGGCGCAAAAAGATAAATATCCCTATCGTACCACTGCCCATTACTAAGCGCTAACCCCATCGGATTTGTAGCCACAACCTCACCAATGGCCAACTGACGTCCCATTTTAGAACGGATTTCTACCGTCTCGCCAATGCCAATGGACCCTGCATCAACCGTCCTGTCCAGCCTGTCTTCGTGCAACAAACCCATAACAGCCTCCTAGTTCTCAGAACTCGAACCCGCGTGTTTGGCCTCAATATGCTCAAGAATGCCCTTGTGCGTTTTGAGGATCTTATCCTCGCACAGCAAGCACTTGAAAGTGCCATCTTCTAAAACAGAATATGACATATCGTTATGATCGTCCCCACCTACCACTTCGTCAGCTACTTCACCAGTCCCAACATCGCTTGTCTTGACAGCACTCACTTCTGTACCCTTGTCAATGTCAACGTCACCATCAATGCGAGGCTTGTCTTCAATCTGCTTCTCGGGAACGACAGGCTCCTCGGGAACGACAGGCTCCTCGGGAACAACCGGTTCCTCGGGCGGATCTTCAGCCGGAACTTTAAGAGCGACAGGCTCTTCAGGAACTACAATTAAAGAGCCTTCCGTGACCCAAGAACTCAAGTCAATGTCAGTCTCGACAATATCGCCACGTCCCACAAAAACATCCACATTGTGCCTAATACGCAAACCATTTCTAACTTCGTATTGGTGCCCTACAAAAGCATTTGCCCTCGCGCCACTTCTCAATCTATACCTCATTTGAAAACTCCTTTAAAACAAATTGTACCAAAAAAAAGGGGATCAGGTCGTCGCGACCCGACCCCCTATAACGTCAAAGACGTTCAACTGCCTACGGAAGTCCGCCGTAATTCAAAAGACCACCATCGGTGGTTATCGAAGGAAGTCCAGAAACGGTGATAACACCATAGTACTCAGCACGCAGCATACGAGTTGCATGACGGGTGCGGATTCCTTTCTTGTTTCTCTGAGTATCAGGATCCAAGAAAGTAGGTGTTACTTGCAGCGGTACATAAGGAGCATAAACATAACCAGCGTCAAGGAAGCTGTTCCCCTTAAGTCCAATCAGGATTTTGTTCTCTTCCATGTACGGATCTACATAAACAGCCCACTTGCGCAGCAAGGTTCCAACCCTCGAAATGCCATAGTTGGCAGTCGCAACACCATAGGTGGAAGCCTGAGTGTTTTGCTCTATCGACGCATAGTCGCCATGCGTAGAAAGCTGATCAAGCAACGCCTGAATGGCAGGAGACGTAACAATAAAGTTAGCCGGTGCCCTCTCAGAAGTCTTATGGATTCGAGCACTCATTGCGCTGATCTTGGTGATCATCTCGCGAATAGACTCTACCTCGCCAGGTACTGAAGACGAATAGGTGTAAGTCGCGCTATGCGCCGCACCAGCCATAAGCTCAGCAAGGATGTTTCTGTCAACTTCAAGCATTACCTCGTTCGAGAACGTAGAAACAATCTCTTGCTCTACGTCCATACCGTGCAACGCTCTCATGTCGTCAACAGCCTGTACAGACCAATCCGCTTTCAGCGCATAATCTTCTGCCTGTACAGTTTTCAGCGTAATATCCAAAGAAACGCTAGGAATCTTGGCACCACTGGTCTGTCCAACCAACTCCCAATTTACAAAATATTGGAAGTAAATGACTTTGTGCGTATTGAAATCAGAAGCATTTCCAGCACTGCCCAAAGGTGTGATGGTCCAAGCGCCTGTGGCAACGTTGAAAGTTCCAACATTGTTGCTGTTCAGATCGTCGATAAGATGATTGGTCGCGCCAGTAGTATCCAGCGTTGCAACCACGTTTTTGACCGCGTCAGAATCATCAGCGTCCAGGATAGAGAAGTACGCCTTAACAAAGAACGTTCTCTGCCCCTCTACACCAACGTCTCTGATAGGACTCCACTCGGGCAAACGACAGTTAGAACCAGAATTGCTAAGCGTAGCAACGCCAGTCCCCGTGTCTGTACACGTTACGTCGTAATCAACGAATTCACGCGCATAATTCCGTCCGAAATTCTTGCGCATTGTGGTGCCTGCAACCAATTCGCCGTCATAATTCATGTCCAGCGGACTGCCAGTAGGACCAGAAGGTGTCAGCATTTGACCCTTGCGGTTGGCATATTTTTTATCGTAATAAAAAACACCACTAACCGGCGAAGTCATCGGCTGTACCGAAACAATCTGGTTGGCGATCAGGTTAGGCCAAACATTCCTCAAAATGGGAAATACATATTTGGTGAAATAACCAGTGTTGTTCGAGAGGGTGTCTTCCTGAAGATCTTTCAGGTGCTCCATCTCGTTTTCAAGAAGAACCGCAGTCACCTTTTTCACGTAAGGCATCTGTATAGGATCTTGCTTGTGTGTTGACTCCAATAAAGGAGCCCATTTCTGCATACATGCACTGGCAAAACCAGCATCATGAACTGTTCTTGGACCTGCTTGCTCTAAAAGAGCCCTTGCTTCCGTACTCATAACTTTCTCCAATCGTTTGTTATACTCTGT
>Ga0256845_1000258_pt1 | contig 50448 bp, 30 predicted proteins | sample RiftiametaG_FD_189101 | JGI IMG/M metagenome (GOLD analysis project Ga0256845, IMG submission 189101) | Tube worm associated microbial communities from hydrothermal vent at the East Pacific Rise, Pacific Ocean - Riftia | ecosystem: Host-associated > Annelida > Integument > Unclassified ...
TATATTGTAATAAGTTGCTTATAAATTGAATGCGTTTTTTCCACTAAAAAAAGAAGAAGATTTACAAACCCATTAAAATAACAGTAGAACCAAAAATAATTATCTTAATAGAGTATTTGCTTAAAGCAAATGCTCTATTTTTTTATTGGCACAACAAAAAAATTAGCTTATGAACTACCTCGATAATTTAGTAAACGACAAACAGATACAAAATTTACTTGATACAATTTTTGACGCTATTTATATAGTTGACTCCAATAGAACAATCAAATTTTGGAACAAAGGAGCCGAAAATATTACAGGATTTAAAAAAAATGAAGTTATAGGTAAAAAATGTGCCGACAATATTTTATGCCATATCGACGAAACAGGAAAACTGCTTTGTAAAACAGCATGTCCGCTTGTAAATGCAATGAAACAAAATATTAACGTTACCGAGAAGGTTTATCCGCTTCATAAAAACAAAAAACGTTTTCCGACAATAACAAACATATCACCTATTGTTGACAACAACGATATTGTTGTTGGTGCTATTGAGGTTTTCAGAGATGTTTCGCAAGACGAAGATTACAGGATTTTGCAAGAAAAATTTAATCGTCTGGTTCAAAAATATATTTCAAACAACACATACGATGAAATAATAAATCAACTCGACAACAGCGACTCCGAAACAAATATGGTAAAAGAACTGAGCATTCTTTACATTGATATTGTTGACTTTACGTCGATATCGGAACTTATGTTGCCAAGTGAAGTAGCTGAACTGCTAAACGACTTTTTCGGCATTTGCGATATTATTACCCGCGAAACACACGGCGATATTGATAAATTTATAGGTGATGCGGTAATGGCAACATTTATTGACGCCAACGACGCCGTGCTTGCCGCAATGAAAATTCTCGAAGCACTTAAAGATTTTAACAAAAACAGAAAAGATGCGGGACTTCCCGTTTTAAAAATACGCATAGGAATAAACACCGGCGAAGTTATTCAAGTGGAAGTGGGCACCGACGATCGTAAAGATTTTACCGTAATCGGCGATACCGTTAATACAGCCTCGCGTATTCAAGGCATTGCCGAACCAAATACAATTTATATTACCGAACAAACTCTGTTAAATATCCGCAACAAAAAGCTATTCTCTTTTGTCGGTGAAAAAGAACTCAAAGGCAAAGACAACAAAATTAAAGTTTGGAAGATAAATGCTTAATGTAAATTTATAACAATGGTATTAACTCTGTTTTTAGCCATTCAAACGCATCGGCATAATTATATTCTATTTCTGTTCTCAACAAAGCTTCCATATCACCTGTAAAATCAAGACTTTTTTCTTTTTCTTCAATATTTAATAAAAATTCTTTTTTACTTGGTGGTCTTTTCCCTGTTCCAAATTCAGTATATTGTTTAAAACAATCTACTATTTGATTTAAATTTAATTTTATATTATTTTTTGAATAATACAAATCAAATAAATCACGCCCTTTACTTCGTTGATAAACAGCTCTCAACTTAGTCCCAAGCAATTCATTAATATTATATGTTTTTATTTCAGCTTTTCCTGAAAACCACTCATTGCTTACGGAAAAATCTATATTTTCCCAACCTAAAATATTTAGATGTTCTTTGCAATTAATCTCTATTTTTAATCGTAACGGTATTGATTCGTATTCGGAAATAAAGCGATAAAATATTTTGGCACCATGTCCCTTTATCTGTGTTTTTCTCGGCTTTTCAAAAAAAGTAATTACTTCGTTGAGCCGTTCCATAACCGGCTTAATAGGTTCTGTTTTAATTTGAACCAAATCAATATCTTCCGAATATCTTACAGCAGGACTTAAAAATAATTTATGCAAAGCCGTTCCTCCTCTAAAAGCCAACTTATTCCTAAGAAACTTATCTGAAAATATTTCCACAAGAACACGGCTAATTACCAAATCTTGCTCAACCTGATAAAAATGTTTCCAAGGCGAATACTGTTGCCATTTAGCTATATATGGCTTAGGAATCATAAATCACTTTCAGGTTTAATGTTTACATCTACTTTCCAAAAATTATCAACAACACCAGGTTTTCGGTTTACCTGATGACTAAGTAATACAGGAAATAATCTTAATTGTTGAAGATATTCTTTTAAAGCATTAATTAATTCTTTATCAACATCCATTTTTTCAAACAAAAAACCCAATCGCTGCAAAGTGCTTTTATAAGGATACCACGACAAAAGTTTTGTTATCTCTTCAATAGTAATTTGCTCAACTAACTCTTCCAAAACAGTTAATATTTTGTTTAACCCACCTAATTTCATTTGATAATGAATTAAATCAACAGCAGTAAGAGCAGGATCGGATATTTTTAAAAAACCTGCATCAGACTTTTTTTTAACAACATTATTAGCAGCCCAGTTAGTTGCTGTTAAAAAACGAATCTCAAAATTATTTTTCCTAATATCATTCATTTTAGGCTTTTCTGTCATCACATAATCTTTTTGTATTTGCTGATGACCTGCCCCGTAAAATCTTGCAGCAGAAAAAAAACCCACATAATATTCTCTTTTAAGATATTCAAACAATTTATCAATATACAGTTGAACAGGTATTTGAACATTTCCTGAATACCTGGGAGGAATTATCAAATAAAATCCTTTTCTAAGATTAAAAATCTCTTTTTTTTGAATTAATCTGACTAACTCAAATTTTAATGCCGTTTCTGTTTTTTCGGTATTATTTATTATCTCTTCAAAAGAAAAAGAATAACTTTCTACCGATAATAAATATTTTATGTAGTCTTTTGCATTCACAGTTTAGTAAAATTTATATAAAAGTAGTGAAAATCGCTATTAATCTAAAATTTTTACTATTGCTTTGTAAAATATTTTCTTGAAATGTATAAATCCAAACTACACAATAAAAAATAAGAATGGATTTCTATTGCTCAACAATAAAGTTAAATATTTTATAGTTGCAGTATAACTTACATATTTAAGGCAATAGTTCATTAGATTTTTAGCCACAAATATACTAATTTATTGATTTATAAATAATTAGACATCAATAAGATTTACAGTATTATCTCTTACGCTATTATCTATTTAATAATCAACAAATTACAAAACTAACTGTCGTAAGGATAACTAAACTAAATTACTTTTTCTTTTCAGGATATTCAATACGTGCGTGATAGATATTCAGCAGTTTTTGCTTAAACACCTCTTTTACGGTAGTAATATCTTTAAAAGTAATATCAGCTTCTTCAAACTGCTTATCTTCAAGTTGTGAGTTTATAATCTTATCAACAAGTTTGCCGATTGTTTTTTCGTTATACTCTTTTAATGTTCTACTTGCCGCTTCCACAGCATCTGCCATCATAAGCACGGCGGTTTCTTTTGTAAACGGAGCAGGTCCGGGATAAGAGAATTTAGAAATATCGGGCACTTCGCCGTTATTTTCATTGGCATATTTTGTATAAAAATATTTTACCACTCCTTCGCCATGATGAGTAGTTATAAAATCGATAATAGGCTTAGGAAGATTGTATTTTTTTGCCAACTCCACTCCGTAGTTTACGTGCTCAACAATAACCGATGCACTTTTTTCGTAATCTAAATCTTCGTGCGGATTTTTACCTATCTGATTTTCGATAAAAAAGCCCGGAGCTCCTATTTTCCCAATATCGTGATACAATGCACCCACACGCATTAACAGGGTATTTCCGCCTATTCGTCTGATTGCCTCCTCTGCCAAATTCGATACCTGAATAACGTGCTGAAATGTTCCGGGAGCTTTCTCTGCCAACTCTCTAAGTATAGGGTTATTGGTATCGGACAACTCCAATAGTGTGGCATCCGAAAGAAAGCCGAATATTTTTTCAAACAAAAATATCAACGGATAACTTGCCAACAATAACAAACCGTTTCCGCCAAACCATAAAAATGTTTTGTAATTTACTTGCGTTATCATTCCCTCTTGAATAAGCCCTATTGCCGAATATGCCACTATATACGACAAAATTATCAGTCCGACGGAAACAAACAGCTGACCTCGTCTGTATATTTTTGATACACTGAATATTGATACAGCTCCCGCCACAAACTGCAAAAAAACAAACTCAAAAGCATTTGGAGCTAAAAATCCTGTAAGTAAGATAGTTATCACGTGTAGATAAAGAGCCATTCGGGCATCGTAAAATGCATATACAATTATGGGTAAGGCAACAAACGGCACAAGATAAATATTAAATGCAGTAAACCTTACAACCATACTTGCAGTAGCTACCATCATCAGTATCATCAACAGTATGAATATTGTTTTTCGGCTGCTATCTAAAACTTCTTTACGAAAGTGTAATAAAAACACAAACAACAAACCATACAGCAATAATACAATAACAGCATGTCCTACATACAACCATATTATCTGTTCGTTTGAGCCTAAAATTCCTTGATACTCTTTTCGCAACGATTCAAGAATTCTGAATTTTTCGTTGCTGACAACTTCACCGCGGGCAATAATTCTTTCGCCTGCCTGCACCATTCCCCGCGTAGTAGGAATATTATTAAGCAAATCGTCCGAAATTCTTTTGGTAGTTTCGTCATCGTAACTCAAATTCTGAACAACAAAATCATATATTTTAAGATTATCAAACAGAGTTAAAAGCCAAAGTTTTTCGGGATAATCTTTTTTTAAACGATTGTTAATATAACCATAAGCAATTTTAGGGGTAAAAACATCGTCGATATTTCGCGGCTCGGCAATGTTATTTTTAACAATAACCAAAGAATTACTTTTATAAATATTATCATTTTCCTCTGTGTAATCAATTACTCCTTTATCGTAAATAAATTTAAGAATAGATACCGAAAGATTTTTACAAAAATCGTAAGCCGAATCGGGGATTGTAATTTCAGGATACAATTTTTTGGTTAATACCGATGCGTCTTTAAATCGTAAATCATACTCTTTTGAGAATTTATTAATTTGTTCTTCTTCAACTTCGGTATTATAAACAAAATACGGTTTTACATTTTTCAATACACTATCGCGTTCCCGCTTTAATTCTTTGTCGGACTTTCGTATTGCAAAATCAAACGATGCTATTAAAGATTCGTGCTGCCACGGAGTTCCCTTTTGGTATTCATATTTGAATTTTCCGTGCGACGGCATCAAATAAACCGCTAAAATTGCAGCCACAACAAATAAAAACAATACATAATAGTGCTTTTTACCTTTTAGCCATCTCTCTCTGTTTGATTTCATCTGATTAATTTTTATTTTTTAGTTGTCAGATGGAACATCCTGTCTGATAATTTACACTTTAAATTTAGCATTTATACAATAATTATGCTTATGCGTATTAAATATAATTATCATGGATGTTTCATACATGATTTCTTTATGTTCGATAATCTTTAAAATGCTAATTTAATTCTATTCATTTATTATTCAATGAAAAAAATAATATTTATCTTACATTTGTTTAAACATTGAGAATAACCTTTTTTATTAAAATTTATAAATGTGAAAAAATACTGCATCTGCCTTTATACTTTAATTCCCGTAAGAACCGAACCTTCGGAGACTTCGGAAATGTCAACTCAAATACTGTTCGGTGAACTTTTTTGTGTAAATGAAATTACGGAAAAATGGGCAAATATCACCATTGAATCCGATAATTATCAGGGCTGGATTGACAGAAAACTAATTTATGAAATAACCGAAGATTACTATAATAAAATAGCCGGCAGTGATAAAATTGTGCATCAAAAAGTTCTTTCACAGATAAAAAACATTACCACAAACAAAACTCAGCCTTTGGTTGCAGGCAGTCATTTACCGTTTGTTAACAATAAAGGAGATTTTACCATTGATAAATATAATTTTCAATGTGAAGATTATTCTTCCGATAAGGAAAATAATATTGATATAATACAAATAGCAAAACAATTTGAAAATGCTCCTTATCTGTGGGGCGGAAAAACAGTTCTCGGTGTTGACTGTTCGGGTTTTACGCAGATTGTTTTTAAAACGGTGGGTATTTCATTACCTCGCGATGCTTCGCAGCAAGTTAACATTGGCACAGCCATTGACTTTATTGACGAATCACTGCCCGGCGACCTTGCTTTTTTCGACAACGATGAAGGAAATATTATTCACGTGGGAATTATTTTAAATAATAAAGAGATTATTCACACATCGGGATGTGTGCGAATTGACCATATTGACCATCAAGGAATTTACAATAAAAACACCAACAGTTATTCGCACCGATTAAGAGTTATAAAAAGAATTTTGTAACCATACAAACAAAAACATTATGTATAAATACGAATATCCTCGCCCAATGGTAACCACCGATATTGTGGTGTTTAACAAAAAAGATAACGGTGTTTTTATTCTTTTGATAAAACGAAAAAACGAACCTTTTAAAGATAAATGGGCACTTCCGGGCGGGTTTGTTGATGAATACGAACCTCTTATTCATGCTGCACAAAGAGAGCTTGAAGAAGAAACAGGATTAAGGATTTTTGACTTGTCTCAATTTTTTGCTTACGGTGACCCGGGGCGTGACCCTCGCGGACATACAATAAGTGTTGTTTACACAGCAATAATCGAAGGTGAAACACCTGTCGCAAATGCGGGTGACGATGCTAAAGAAGCAAAATGGTTTAATATTAAAAAACTTCCCGAATTGGCTTTCGACCATCGGATTATTGTTAAAGATGCTGTTAATGATTGTTTAAATAAGGAGTTATAAGCGACATTACCTTATCAATATTAAGTTCGCGTTCCAACTCATTTATTTTTGCTTTTTCGTAATGAGGAGTTCTATTTGATAATTCCATTTTTATAAAATCGGGAATAAAATCATTATCAATACCTTTAAGCATAGGTATTTCATGTAGTTTTTTACTTATTCGCATCATTATACAACCTGCTCCGGCACGCAAATAAAAGGTAATCCCCGTGCCATTCATCACACCCATATTATCGGCTCTACACGGCAACATCTCGCTAACTGCAATCACAGTATTTTGCATTCTCGACACTTCACGTAAAGCCTGTTGCTCAAGTCGTATATACTGTTCACGATTTTGCAAAAGCTCGTAAAACGACAAGCCCGATTTTTGTATCATCATTTCTCGCGTATCAACAAAATTATAATTTAACTTATCGGCAACTCTCCTGCCCCATTTACTTTTACCAGCTCCTATATAACCCAAAAAATATATTAACATAGCTTTGTTGTTTTTGCAATATTACTAAATATTAATTATTACAAAAAATAGTTAATAAAAACAGAACAAATCAACACCAATTATTATACATATTTGCGTATATTTACAAAACATAAAACAGATAAAAACAATTTGTAACTAACTAATTATGAGCAAAGAGACAAAAGATGCAAACAAAGAAAAATTAAAAGCATTACAACTTACGATAGATAAAATAGAAAAGAACTTCGGTAAAGGAGCCATTATGAAAATGGGCGATGAAGCTGTTGTTGAGGTTCCAACCATAAGCACCGGTTCACTTGGTATTGATTTAGCACTTGGTATAGGCGGATTTCCCAAAGGGCGAATAATTGAAATTTACGGTCCTGAATCTTCGGGAAAAACCACTCTTGCCATTCATGCCATTGCCGAAGCCCAAAAAGCGGGTGGCATAGCTGCTTTTATTGATGCCGAAAATGCTTTCGACCGTTTTTATGCAGAGAAACTCGGCGTTGATATTAAAAATTTGCTTGTTTCACAACCCGATAACGGCGAACAAGCTCTTGAAATAACCGACCATCTTATTCGCTCAGGAGCTATTGACATTATTGTTATTGACTCGGTAGCAGCCTTAACTCCCAAATCGGAAATTGAAGGCGAAATGGGTGACTCAAAAATGGGTTTGCAAGCCCGATTAATGTCACAAGCACTGAGAAAACTAACATCAAACATTAATAAAACAAATACATGCTGTATTTTTATTAACCAATTACGCGAAAAAATTGGTGTAATGTTTGGCAACCCCGAAACAACAACCGGAGGTAATGCTCTTAAATTTTATGCATCGGTGCGTATTGATATTCGTAAAATCGGACAAATTAAAGATAGTGATGATGTTACAGGTAATCGTATAAGAGTTAAAGTTGTTAAAAACAAAATGGCTCCACCGTTTAGAAAAGCGGAATTTGATATTGTTTACGGAGAAGGTATTTCAAAAACAGGTGAAATAATTGACCTTGGCGTAGAATACGGAGTAATAAAAAAAGCAGGTTCGTGGTTTAGCTACGGTGATACTAAATTGGGGCAAGGACGTGAAGCTGTTAAAACTCTTCTTTCGGACAATCCTGAACTAGCAGCTGAATTGGAAACCAAAATTATTGAAGCTATTGCTCATCCTGAAGAAAACTAAAAGAATATTTATATAAATAAAGAAGCTGTCTGAAAATAATTCAGACAGCTTCTTTTCTTTCTGTATTAAAGTTACCTCATTTTCTTTCTATTAAAGATATTCCAATTGATTTTCCTTTTGTGCTTTGCTTCTGAGCGGTCAAACGATTTTGTTTTACCTCTGAATGATGTCAATTCGTATCTTAACATTAATTCATGTGAGCCGTAAGATGCTTTTCTGATTTGACTCAATGTAATATCATAAGCATATCCAAACCTAAAATTCTCATTAATCTGTATTTGGGCAAGAATACTTAAAGCATCTCCCGAACGGTAAGCCAAGCCACCCCAAATTTGGTCTCTGAATACAAAATTTGCGGTAATATCAAAAGAAGCCAAACCACCCTTTGTAAACTTTACATCAGCAGACGGTTTACATTTAATATCTTCATTAATAGGAAATTCGTATCCTCCCACAATAAAGATATGTCTCTCTTCGCCTCCCGATGCATTGCTTGTTCCTTCGTATTTATGATTTACAAATTTTGGTGATGATAATCCAAAATAAAAATCCTGACGATAAACATACAAACCCAATCCGAAATTAGGCATAAAATCACCGTAAATATCCTTATTAAACTGCTCATCAATAGCTTCTTCTTGATTAACCAAGTCGGTTAAATCGGCAGAATATACTTTAAATCCTGCTATTAATCCCATACTCAATCTAATATCTTTTGTCAATTGAACATGATAAGCATAATTAAAATAAAGATTATTTGTTCGTTCGGGTCCTAATTTATCATAAACATAAGAAAATCCTACTCCTGAATTATACTTAGACAATGGCATGTCACCTGATAAAGAATATGTTTTCGGTGCTCCCTCAAAACCTGTCCATTGAAAGCGATTAACAGTCATAAACGACATGTTATTATTTATACCTACTGCAGCAGGATTTACTGTCGAAATATTATACATATACTGCGTATACATAGGGTCTTGCTGTGCATTAACAACTATTGCTGATATTATTATTGTTGCTGTTATAATTATTTTTTTCATGATAATCTATGCTTTATTTAAATTTTTATTGCCGTTTTTATTAATATTTAATATAAACATATCCTTTAATAATATTCTTTTTATTATTATTAAGTATCAACACATAATAATATGTTCCTACAGGCAACAGCTTTCCGTTTTGTCTTGCCAATCCTCCCCATGTATTGTTGTAACTTCTTTGATAGTGAACTTTCGTTCCCCATCTGTTATAAACAAACAACTCATTAACAGGATATTTCTCAATATTTTTAATTACAAAAAAGTCGTTTACTCCGTCTCCGTTTGGTGAAAATGCTTTTACTGCTATTAAATCATCACTATTATTAATACCTACAATTGTAACAGTAAATTTAGCATTGGCAACTCCGCCTTTCGGATCTGAAATATGATAAGTAAAATTATCAACTAAAGTTTGTCCTTCGATAAGATTAAACACCTCTTTTGATGTTTGATCAAGAATATATCTAAAGCGTCCGTCCGCTTTCCAAACAACCTTTCCGTAATTACCACTTACAATCGTTGTTGTATCAGTTGCATTATTTATTTGTGTTACTATAAGAGGATCTTCATCAGGATCGGTATCATTAAGTAATAAATTACCTGAAACATCTTCTTCTCCTTCTGTTATTGTGAATTGGTCATTATTAGCAACAGGTGGATCATTAATAATTATATCATCCTTTCCTACTATAATAATTTTCAATGTTGAAGTTGATGTTTCTTCTCCTCCATCGCTAATTATATAATCATATTCAAATGATAATTGATCTCCTGTTTGAAGTTCTTTTACTTGTTGATTATCGTTATTCAAATGGAAAATTACAGTTCCATATCTACGCCAATCAAGAACTCCATAATCAGATACTAAATTAACCGTATCAACTAATTGTCCTCCTAAATTTATTATATAAACATTATCTCCGTCGGCATCTGTATCATTTGCTACAATATTACCTAAAACAGAGTCGTCTCCTTTGGTTATATGTATAGAATCTTTGTTGGCAACAGGAGCTGTATTCTCTTCACGAACAGTTATTAATACTTTTGCAACCGAATAATCACCATCAACATCAAATACGGCATATGTAAGTTCATCGCTACCTACATACCAATCTAAAGGTGTATATGTTATACTATTATCATAATTCACCTCTACTTGTCCATTTACAGGTTCTGTAATTATTGAAACAGTTATAGGTTCATCAATCAGTGCCGTATCATTTGCTAATATATTAACCAATACAGGTTTATTTATTGATGTTACAGCTGTATCGTCAACAGCATATGGAATCGAATTTGTTTCTTTAACATTTATTGTTACTGTTGCAATATCCGAATCTCCGTCAATATCTGTGACTTTATATTTAAATGTATCAAATCCCAGATAATCTGTTGCCGGAGTATAAGTTATCGTATTATCTTGATTTACATTTATACTTCCGTGAACAGGATTTTCTTCTGCATCAACAACAATACCACCATCGTCAAGTCCTGTATCGTTAAACAATACATCAACAACAACAGGAGTATTAATTGCTGTAGCTCGCCTGTCATCAATTGCATCAGGTATGGCATTCGGTCTTTCCGAAACAGTAATATACACAGTAGCAACACTTATATCTCCATCTGTATCGACAATTACATATTGTAAGCTATCGTTACCTAGATACCAATTTGCCGGAGTATAAGTAAAGGTATTATTATTGTTAATAATAACTGTTCCGAACAGAGGTTGAATATATATTGCTATACTTTCAAATCCATCTTCAAGTCCTTCGTCGTTAGCCAATACATTTACTGTAACAGCAGTATTCATATATGTATTTACAAAATCGTCTTTGGCATCAGGTATAGCATTTGTTTCTTTAACATTAACTGTTACTGTTGCCATATCCGAATCGCCGTCTTTATCTGTTACTGCATATTTGAATGTTACTACTCCTAGATAGTCTGTTTGAGGTGTAAAAGTAACTGTATTATCATTATTTACAATAACACTTCCTGTTGTAGGATTCGAAACTATATCAACAGTAATACCTCCGTCTCCAAGTCCGCTATCGTTAAACAACACATTTATATTAACAGAAGTATTAATTGCTGTTGCTCTGTGGTCATCAACTGCTACAGGAATTTCATTCGGTTTTTCCGAAATGTGTATAATTAATGTTGCCACTCCGTAATCGCCGTCAACATCAGTTATTACATATTGAAGGCTATCAACTCCCACATACCAATTTGCAGGTGTATAAGTAAGAGTATTGTTACCATTTACTACAACAGACCCGTTTGCCGGATACAAATGAATTGACATTGATTCAAATCCATCTTCGAGTCCTCTGTCATTAGCTATAACATTTACTGTAATCGGTGTATTTACGTAAGTATCAACAGTATCGTTAACAGCTACAGGCACCTCATTTGTTTCTTTTACATTTATGGTAACTTTTGCTGTGTCGGCATCTCCATCAATATCTGCTACTCGATAATCAAAAGTATAAATACCTAAGAAATTATTATCAGGTGTAAATGTTACTGTATTATCAGAATTAACAATTACCGACGATTTATTTGTAATAATCGGTGTAATTATTATTCCTCCATCTTCAAGTCCTTTGTCGTTAAATAATACATCAACGGTTACAGGTGTATTTATTGATGTTGCACGTCTGTCGTCTTCGGCAACAGGAATATTATTTTGATGATAAGGACTTATATTAATGTGAACATTAGCGATACTATAATCTCCGTCAACATCGGTAATCATATATTCAAAATTATCACTTCCCGAATACCAATCAAATGGTGTATATGTAACAGTATTATCTGTATTTATAACAACAACTCCGTTTGCCGGTTGTTTATAAATAAACATCTCTCCTATTCCATCGGATAAGCCTCTGTCGTTAGCTAATACGTTTACTGTAACAGCAGTATTCATTTCGGTATTGGCAGTGTCATTTTCAGCAACAGGCACATCATTGGTAAGTTTCACGTGTATTGTCACCATAGCTGTATCTGCATCATCATCAACATCGGCTATACGATAATAGAATATATCGTTTCCGAGATAATCGTTTTCAGGCGTATAATTTATTGTGTTATCAGAATTTATTGAGATTGTTCCGTGAGCCGGATTCTGAGTAACCGATAATTGTAATCCACCATCTTCAAGTCCCGTATCATTTATCAATACATCAACTCTTACAGGTGTGTTTATTACGGTTCCGCGTCCATCATCTACTGCAACAGGGATATGATTAGGCTTGTTTTTTGCAATATTTATTATTACCCACGCTATTGATAAATCTCCATCGTTATCGGTTATCATATATGATAAACTGTCAACTCCAAAATACCAATTTGCCGGCGTATATGTAATAGTATTATCACTGTTTACAATTACTGTTCCGTTTACAGGATTATTATAAACAGTTAAACTTTCAAGACCATCTTCTAATCCTTTATCATTTTTAAGTAAATTAACTGTTATTGCCGTATTAATATAAGTTGATACAGTATCATTTACTGCCAACGGTAAGTAATTAATCGGTTTTACATGAACAGTAACCGTTGCGGTATCCGAATCTCCGTCAATATCAGTAACTTTATATTTAAATGAATCGTATCCGAGATAACCATTATTTGGAGTATAAATTACCGTATTATCCGGATTTACAATTACTGCTCCATTAAATGGCTGCAATTCAACAGTTACCACTATTCCTCCATCATCAAGATTAAGGTCATTTATCAATACATTGATATTTGCCGGTGTATTAATTGCTGTTGCTCTTCTATCGTCAATAGCATCAGGAATACTATTAGGTTTTTGAGTAATATTAATTATTACTGTGGCAGTATCATAATCTCCGTCAACATCCTCTACCATATATTTCAAACTGTCAACTCCAAGATACCAATTTACAGGTGTATAAGTTATGGTATTATCAGAATTAACAACAACTGCTCCGTTTAATGGATTACTGAATATCTTAACACTTCCGACTCCGTCGTCAAGCTTACTATCGTTATTAAGGACATTTACCGTTATCGGTGTATCCATAAATGTTGAAGCAGTATCGTTTACGGCAACAGGCACTTCATTTGTGAGTTTTACATTAATTGTAACCATGGCTGTATCTGCATCGCCATTTATATCTTCAACTCTGTATTCAAACGAATCGTATCCGAGGTAATCGGCATTTGGAGTATATGTTATTGTATTATCTGCATTTACCGTAATACTTCCATTAACCGGATTACTTACCGATGATACTGTTATTCCTCCGTCTTCAAGTCCTGTATCGTTAATCAATACATCTACGTTTACAGGTGTATTTATCACAGTTGCTCTTCTATCGGCAACAGCAACAGGAATATTGTTAGGTTTATTATTAATAGAAATAACAACCGTTGCAATACCATAATCGCCATCAGTATCTTGAACAAGATATTTCAAACTATCAATTCCGATATACCAATTGGCCGGTGTATAAGTAATTGTTTTATCTGCATTTACAACTACATTTCCGTTAAGCGGCTGAGCATAAATCCATACAGAATCAACACCATCAGATAATCCTTTATCGTTACTTAAAATATTTACCCTTATAGGTGTTGACATATATGTTTTAGCTGTATCATTAATTGCAACAGGCACATCATTTGTGAGTTTAACATGAATGGTTACCGTTGCAGTATCGGCATCTCCATCTTTATCGGCAACACGATATTCAAATGTATCGTTACCGAGATAATCGGTGTTTGGAGTATATGTTATTGTATTGTCTGCATTTACAATAATACTTCCGTTTGTCGGATTACTTACCGAAGAAACGATTATACCTCCATCTTCAAGGCCTTTATCATTAATCAATACATCAACATTTACAGGAATATTTACAACTGTTCCTCTACCGTCATCAACTGCAACAGGAATAAAATTCGGTTTTTCAATCACATCTATTACTAATGTTGCAATACTATAATCACCATCAACATCAATTATAATGTATCTCAAACTGTCAACACCGAGATACCAATTAGCCGGTGTATAAGTTACAGTATTATCGGCATTAACAACAGCAGTTCCATTAAACGGAGAAACATAAATTTTCACATCTTTTAATCCGTCTTCGAGACCTGTATCGTTATTTAAAACGTTTACAACAACACCGGTATTCATATATGTTGTTGCCTTATCGTTAACTGCAACAGGATTTACATTATGCTCTTTTACTGTTATTGTTACCAATGCACTATCTGCATCTCCATCTTTATCAGTTATTTTATATTTAAAGGTATCTGTTCCGAGATAATCGGTATTTGGAGTATATGTTATTGTATTATCTGCATTTACAATAATAGAACCACTTACAGGTACACTTAAAGTTGTAACTGCAATTCCTCCGTCTTCAAGACCAGTATCATTAATAAGCACATTTACCACAACCGGTGTGTTTTTAGATGTTCCTCTACTATCATCAACTGCAACCGGAATATGATTTGTATTATCTGATACAGTAATATAAACCTTAGCTAATCCATAATCTCCATCATTATCCGTTACATAATACGTTAAACTATCGTTACCTATGAAATCCGTATTCGGAACATACGTAATTGTATTGTTATTATTTACTTTTACCGCTCCGTTTACTGGTTCAACATAAATATTTACATCTTTAACGCCATCATTAAGGTCTCTATCGTTACTCAATACATTAACCACTACTTCTTTATTTACTGTAGTAGAAGCATAATCATCAACAGCAATCGGAACATAATTATGTTCTTTTACGTTAACTGTTACCGTTGCAGTACCACAATCATTATCTCTATCACAAACTTGATAATCAAAACTATCAAATCCGAGATAATCGGTAGTTGGAGTATATGTTATTGTATTATCCGAATTTACGATAACACTTCCGTGGGACGGTGTTGATATTGTTGTTAATACTATTCCTCCGTCATTTAATCCTTTATCGTTAAATAATACATCAATATCTACTGCTTGATTTCTTGAAGTAGCACGAGAATCATCAACAGGCAAAGGTATATAATCATTAACCGGATTTATAGTAATATCTACTGCTGCTGATGCACATTCATCATCAACATTACATATTTGATAAATATAGCTGTCGGTTCCGTAATAATCGGTTTCAGGACGATAACTAACAGTATTATCACTATTCACCACAACTGTTCCATGTTGTGGTTCCGTAGTTATTGTTATTAATATTCCACCTTTATCAAGTCCTGAATCATTAGCTAAAACATCAATACTAATACTTACATCTTCATCGGTAACACCTGTATCATTAACAGCAACTGGTGTTCCATCGTCATCGTTTACAACAGTAACAGTATCACATGTTATACCGTTATAATTTGTATCAACACTAATAACCGTATCAACATAAATATGATAAGTTATGTCTCCGTCATTAATATTATCATCAATTCCCGTAACCGTTACTGTTTGTGCTGTATTCCAATCTGAAGATGTAAACGTTAATGTTGAGATATCGATTACTCCTTCACTTTCATCATCTGATGCCAATACTACAGTAACATCATTTACGGGTTCTGTTTGTAACTGAACAGTAAATGTTGCAACAACACCAAGTTCCGATGTATGATTACTAATAGCTGATAATAATACTTTTGCCGTATCATTATCGATATTAATAAGTTGAACATCATCAACAACCATATTATTATAGTTGGCATCACTACTTACTGCATCCGATGTAATTATAGTTACTGTTTGGTCTCCGTCATCAATATCATCATCAACACCTGTTACTGTAACTGTTTGAGCAGTATTCCAATTACCTGATGTAAATGTTACACTTACAGGAGATACAGTTGCTTCAGCTGTATTATCAGATGATAAATTTATTGTTACATTAGCAGTCGGCTCACAATTTAAAACAATTGAGAATGTTGCCTGTGTTCCGTCTTCAATAGTATTTCCGCTAATTACCGATACATTTACTCTTGATGTATCGTTATCAATATTAGTTACCGAAATATCATCGGCATTCATATTGTTGTAGTTTCCATCAGCACTTACAGCCGGAGCCGTAACAATTAAATAAGTTATATCACCATCATCAATATCATCGTCAACTCCTGAAACATAAACTGTTTGAGCAATATTCCAATTACCTGCCGTAAAAGTAACACTATTTATATCCGGAGTTCCTTCGGTTACATCATTCGAACTTAAATCAATAGATACACTTGCCGTAGGTTGAGTATTTAATCTAATTGTAAATGATGCTTTTGTCCCGTCTTCAACAGTATTTCCGTTTATAGATGTCAAAGTTATACCCGGAGTATCATTATCGGAGTTGGTTACCGAAACTGTTTGATCAGATAAAGCATCAAATTGATCATCTGAATTTGCATCATTAACACTTATTGTAATTTGATAAGTTTGAGCTCCATCTGCCACTGCATCATCAACACCTGTAACTGTTATATCTTGTGGAACATTCCAATTTGTTGCATCAAATGTCAGCACTGTTTTATCAATATTTCCTTCTGTATTATCTCCGTTAGTTATTGTAAATTCTACAGACGAAGAAGCAGGTGCTGCATTCAATACTACCGAAAATACATCTGTAGTTCCAAATTCCGATGTAACAGTAGTTCCTCCTGTTTCAGTAACTGTAAATCCTACAGCATCATCATTGGTATTTGTTAAAGAAACATCTGCTACATTCATATTGTTATAAACAGCATCAACACTAACTGCATTACCTGTTTGAATAGTATATGCAATATCTCCGTCATCAATATCATCATCAACACCGGTTACAATAACAGTTTGTGCATTATTCCAATTTGCTGACGTAAAAGTAAGGCTTGAAGAAGAAACCGTTCCTTCACTTACATCAGACGATGTTATTGATATGGTAACATCAGCCGTTGGCTCACTATTTAATACTATTGTGAATGATTGTGTAGTTCCACTTTCAGTTGTTGTTAATCCCGATGTAGGATTAACAGTAATACCGGCATTATCATCATCGGTATTTATCAATGATACATCATCAACAGAAAGAGATGCATATTTTGTATCAGTTGTTGATGAAATATCAACATTTACAGTATAAGCAATATCACCATCATCGATATTATCATTTACTCCTGTTACTGTTACTTGCTGTGCATTATTCCAATTTGCAGAAGTAAAAGTAAGACTAGAAACAGATACATTACCTTCTGTCGGGTCGGATGATGTTATTGATATAACTACATCAGCAACAGGTTCACTATTTAAAACTACAGTAAATGATTGTGTAGTTCCACTTTCGGCTGTTATTAATCCTGATGTAGGATTAACAGTAACTCCGGCATTATCATCATCATCGTTAACCACATCAACATCCGGCACACTTCTATTTGAATATTTAGAATCTATACTATGAACATGTGAAGTCACAATTGTATAATATTGTGCTCCGTCATCAATATTATCATCTTGTCCTGTAATTGTTACTACTTGCGGAGTATCCCAATTTGATGCATCGAAAACGACACTACTCTTATCAATTGTTCCTTCTCCTGTATCTGATGAGGAAAGATTTATTGTAACTTGATTAACAGGTTCACTATTGAGAACTATTGAAAATGTTGCTGTTCCTCCGGCTTCGGTTGTATGTCCGCTTATTGTTGAAACCGTAACCCCCGCATCGTCATCATCAATATTTATCATTTCTACATTATCGGGATCTATACCGTTATATTTTACATCACTACTTGAAGCCACAGATGTAATAACATGATAAATTATATTATCATCATCTACATCATCATCTACTCCTACTACCGTAATAGTTTGTGGAGTATTCCAGTTAGCAGGAGTAAAGGTAACCGTAGTAGTAGTAATTGTTCCTTCAGATGTATCATCCGAAGATAAATTAATACTAACCGGTGCTGTTGGTTTACTATTTAAAACTACTGTAAACAAAGCAGTTCCTCCGGCTTCGGTTGTTTGCAATCCTGTAGTATTTGAAACGGTAATTCCTGCAATGTCTCCGTTATCATCATTTATTACCGCCACATCATCGGGGTCTATTGCAGAATAATTGGGGTCTGCCGATGAATTTAGTGTTGTTATTATTGTATAAGCTACATTTCCATCATCAACATCATCATCAACACCGGTTACGGTAACTGTTTGTGCAATATTCCAATTTGTAGGTGTAAATGACACAGTATTTACGGCTAATTCTCCTTCTGAAGCATCTGATGTTACTAAACCTATTACTACATTTGCAGTAGGCTCACTGTTAAGAACAATGGTAAATGTTGCTGTTTGACCGTCTTCGTTTGTATGTCTGCTTATTGTCGATACTATAATACCGGCATTATCATCGTCAGTATTTGTTACTAATACATTAGAAGCATTAATTCCACTATATTCGGCATCGGAACTTGATGCTTGTGCTGTAATTATTGAATAAGAAACATTCCCGTCGTCAACATCATCATCAACACCGGTTACGGTAACTGTTTGTGCCGTATTCCAATTGCCTGATGTAAATGTTACATTTGCAGGCGATACTGTTCCCTCTGTTGCATCGCTTGATGATAATCCTATGGTAACATCAGCGGTTGGTTCACTTGTAAGAACTATAGTAAATGTTGCTGTTCCTCCTGCCTCAGTAGTTGTTAAACCACTTGTGGGTGTTACAAGTATTCCTGCATTATCATCATCAGTATTTGTAACCGACACATCATTTGCATTCATTCCACTGTAATTTCCATCGGAACTAGTTGCTTGTGCTGTAATTATTGTATAAGAAATATCTCCGTCATCAACATTATCGTCAACTCCGGTTACGGTAACTGTTTGTGCCGCATTCCAATTGGCTGATGTAAATGTTACATTTGCAGGCGATACTGTTCCCTCTGTTGCATCGCTCGATGATAATCCTATGGTAACATCAGCGGTAGGTTCACTTGTAAGAACTATAGTAAATGTTGCTGTTCCTCCTGCCTCAGTTGTTGTTAACCCACTTATAGGTGTAACAGTTATTCCGGCATTATCATCGTCAGTATTTGTAACCGACACATCATTCGCATTCATTCCTCCATAATTACCATCTGTTGATGTAGCTGCTGCCGTAATAATTGAATAAGTTATATCTCCGTCATCAACATTATCGTCAACTCCGGTTACGGTAACTGTTTGTGCAGTATTCCAATTGGCTGATGTAAATGTTACACTTGCAGGCGATACTGTTCCCTCTGTTGCATCGCTCGATGATAATCCTATGGTAACATCAGCGGTAGGTTCACTTGTTAAAACTATGGTAAATGTTTCATTCCCTCCTGCTTCAGTTGTTGTTAAACCACTTGTTGGTGTTACGGTTATTCCTGCAGCATCACCATTATCATCATTAACTACAGTTACATCATCGGCATTCATTCCTCCATAATTACCATCTGTTGATGTAGCCGCTGCAGTAACAATTGTGTAAGTCACATCGCCATCATCTATATTATCGTCAACACCTACCACAGTAACTGTTTGTGCAGTATTCCAATTACCCGATGTAAAAGTTACACTTGCAGGCGATACTGTTCCTTCGGTAACATCACTTGATGATAACCCTACAGTAACATTAGCAGTAGGTTGACTTGTAAGAACTATGGTAAATGTTGCTGCTTGTCCGTCTTCATTTGTATGACGACTTATTGTGGAAACATTTATATTGGCTATATCACCATCAACATTTGTTACTGATACATCATCAACTGCCATTCCATTATAAACACCATCAGAACTGTTTGCCGCACTTGTAATAATTGTATATGATTGATCTCCGTCGGCAACAGCATCATTAACACCTGTTACTGTAATTGTTTGTGTATTATTCCAATTGGCAGATGTAAATGTCACACTTGCAGGTGATACTGTTCCCTCACCTGTATCACTTGATGAAAGATTTATTGTAACATCGGCTGTAGGTTCACTTGTAAGAACAATTGTAAATGTAGCAGTAGCTCCATTCTCAGCAGTTTGAAGCCCTGATGTAGGACTAACAGTAACTCCCGCAACATCTCCCTGATCATCATTAATAACAGTAACATCATTAGGATTTATGTTGTTATATTTAGTATCGGAACTTACTGCCAAAGCAGTAATTATTGTCGCGGTTTGAGCTCCGTCAACAATATCATCATCAACACCTGTTACTACAATTGTTTGTGCAGTACTCCAATTTGAAGATGTAAATGTTACCGATGATACAGCAACTGTTACTTCATCGGTTGCCGATGATGAAAGACCAATAGTTACATTTGATGTTGGTTCACTATTTAATACTATTGTAAATGTAGCTGTTTGACCACTTTCGTTTGTATGTCCGCTAATTGCAGAAACCGCTATTCCTGCAGCATCGGCATCATCATCATTAATTACAGTTACATCATCCGGGTCTAACGATGCATACAATGCATCATTTGTTGAAGCAACAGTATTAACAATGGTATAAGTTTGATTATCGTCATCAATATCATCATCTTGTCCGGTTACCGTAATTGTTTGTGCTGTGTTCCAGTTTGCAGATGTAAAAGTAAACGAAGCTGGTGAAGCAACACCTTCACCGGAATCGCTTGATGTAAAGCTAACCGTTACATTATCTGTCGGTTGGCTATTTAAACGTATTGTAAATGTAGCAGTACCTCCGGTTTCCGATGTGTGACCGCTAATGTTTGACACTGTAAATCCTGCCACATCATCATCAACATTTATTACTGTTACATCACCAACAAGCATACCATTATAATCATTGTCTGCACTTGATGCATCTCCCGTTATTATCGTAAAAGTAACATCTCCATCATCAACATCATCATCAACTCCTGTTACAGTTACATCAACTCCTGTATTCCAATTTATTGAATTTAATACTGCACTTGATATTGACAATGTTCCTTCCGACGGGTCAGAGCAGGTAAGCCCTATTGTTACATCATCGGTTGGTTCGCTTGTAAGAGTAATAGTAAATGTACCATGTCCGCCTGATTCACTGATTGTTCCGGTTACCGATGATATATTTACTCCTGCATTGTCATTATCAATATTTATAACACTCACATCAGGAACCGGCATTCCGTTATATTTAGAATCTGAACTTGATGCATTACTTGTTATTATATTGTAACTAATATCACCATCATCAAGATAATCATCAACAGCTGTTATTGTAACTGTTTGTATGGTATTCCAATTACTTGGCGTAAATATCAAACTTGCCGGTGATACTGTTCCTTCTGATGTATCATCAGAACTTAAAGCAATTGTAACATTACTTGTAGGTTCACTGTTTAATCGTATTGTAAACGAAGCATTTGTTCCACTTTCGGCAGTATTATTGCTTAATGCCGATACTGTTATTCCTGCTTGATCACTATCATCATTGTTTGTTACCTCAACAGTATCAATATTCATTCCCGAATATGCAGGATCTGAACTTATTGCATCAGCTGCTATAATGTGATATATCACATTATCATCGTCAATGTTATCATTTACACCTGTAACGGTAACTGTTTGTGCCGTATTCCAATTGGTTGCTGTAAATGTTAAACTTGTCGGCGATACAGTTCCTTCGGATGTATCATCAGAACTTAAATTAATTACAACATTTGAAGACGGTTCTGCATCTAACACTACAGTATATGAATCGGATGTTCCTGTTTCGGATGTAGTTAATCCGCTTGTGGGATTTATAGTAACATTTTGTCTTCGTACTACAACAGTAGTAGAATTATCAAGTTCAAGTTCACAATTTGTATTTTCAGCTTTTACTACAACTGTATTATCACCTACACTTAAATCGGCTGCAGGTATTGTAATGTCTAAATCACTTCCGTTTCCTGTTCCCGAAGCAACTAAATTATCATTAATATATGCATTATATGTTATTCCGTTTTCGGATGATGAAACTGTAACTGTAGCGTTCCAACCTTCCGATACATCATCTCCGGCCAAAGTTAAATTTGTGGACGGAGCTCCGATAACAGATATTGTAAAATCGGGGGAAGTATTATTACATCCCTCTTTTGTTACTTCAAGGCTATAAGTTCCTGCATCGGACAATGAAGCACTTGCTATACTAAACACTTTACTTGTAGCAACTTGCGTACCACCTTTTCGCCAAATATAATCAGCTACCGTTTCGTCGGCACTTAAAGATATAGGCTCACCAACACAAACATTCTGGTCGCCTGTAAAAGTTACAAGCGGAGCTATTGAAACATTTATTTCGCGTGAAGCAGAACAACTACCTTTTGTTACTGTCAAAATATAAGTGCCCGTATCGGCATATTGAAACGGATTAATATTTAATGATTGACCCGAACTAACCGTTGAACCGTTAAATGACCAATTATATGTTGCTCCATATTCTACGGCTGTTAATTCAAGCGGATCGCCGTAACACACTGTAGTATCTCCCGTAAAATCAACAGAAGGACCTATAGTTACGGCAAAATCTTCAATTGTTTGCCCAAGTCCGTCGTCAACCATAAGATAAACAATAGCATATCCCGACACGTTTGCTCTTGGGGTAACTGTTACTGTACGATTCGCTCCCGAACCTCCGACAACAATATCGGTATTTCGAATAATTAACGGATCGCTACTGAAAGGAATAATATTTAAATCAGCAGGTGTAGTTTCTGCATCACCTACTGTAAAAGGTATATTTGATAAAGTTGTATTTGTACATATTTCATAATCGGAAATATCGGAAATATTAGGTATTGTATTAATAATCATAAATACAGTATCTGTATTATTTGACCAATAATCTTGTTCATCTTTTGCCTCCCATCTGTAATAATCTTTTCCCGACCAATTTACCGGCGGAGTATATGTAAGATCTGCAATATTTGCATAAGCAATAACATCGTTTACCGAAACAGGATTGCTATTATACGTAAGTGTTCCGTAAACGGGAAGAGACAATATTCTTATCTCTTCTAATGATTCTCCCTGCAAATCAAAGAATTTTTCATCAAAATCGGTTGCCGAATAATCATAATCGGTATTTAAAGGTCCTTCAATAAAAACATTGCCAACATAAGGGGCATCACCATTTACACATTTTGTACCACTTTGACTAATTACAAATTTTATATCAGATAAACCAAGATCAATAGCATTGTACCAAGTATTAAAAGTTGCTCTATTACCATTATATTGATTACTAGCTTCGCCTGTATCAAAAGTCCAAAGTCTTGGCACTTTTTTATCTATAACCAACTGCTGTTGTGCTGTTTCTACCATACCTCCATTTGGGTCACCCCAAGTGGTAACATCATTGTCTTCCCAGTATATTGTAGGATTCAATTTATTAAAAGGACGAATTGAAGAACTTGCCACACGGCTCATAGTTTCAACATCATAAAGAGGGAAATGAGCAGGACCTCTACCTAAGAATGTTGCAGAAGCGGTAAAATGTCCATCTGCAGCCACATCTCCATTATCTTTTTTACAATCCCATAATACATAATTCAATCCTTTCTTCATATCAAGATACAAACAACGATCGTTTCCGTCGGTAGAATAACCGTTCCCGTCAAGATCGAGTAATACAGCGGCAAAACCGTCAATATTACTTTCTATTTTAAACATGGCAATACTGCTATATAAGCAGGTGGGAACATTCTTTTCAACACTTACCTCAGGAACAGTAATATCTGCAACTTGAGGAATACGATCATAGTCGTAATCGTAAATAAGTTGATCTTCGAACCATACTTTAACCTTTGGTGGCGGCAACTTAGTGTTAACCCAAACACTTCTGTCAGGATCGTTTAAAAATACTCTATATTCTGATATATCCGAAGTACTTGTAAGGTCTCCGTCTTGACTTTGAGCATTCTGAATATAAGTATTCGAAATATTATTTTGAACTCCATACGAGTTTGCTGCAAATCTAAAAGAATACGGTTTCATTTCAAATTCCACCTTATTTACAAATTCATCGGCGGTAAAAACATAAAAATCTGCTTTTACCGGATATTCTTCAAAACTTGTATTGGTAAATGTCCACCCCTTTGACCAAAGTCTTCCTGCCGGAACATTAGGTTCTCCGGGATTTGTAACAAGATTACCCGAAGCATCGGTAACTGTAACATCGAAAAATTCTATGGCAAATCTATTATTTGTTTGAGAAGCTCCTCCACCTGTTCCATCTGGATTAATATTTGAACTCCATGTTTGAAATTCAATATAATAATCTCCTGTTTGAGTTGCTGTTAATGATAATGGAGTATAACCTCCCGAAATTGTTGTTCCGTTTATTATAATCCCATTAGGTCCGGTTGTGGCTTCATTAAAATTATTAATGTAAGCATTTTCACCTGATATTGGTAACCTATGCTGATACACAACATTATCGTAAGTATCTTTTATGCGATAAGAAACACGCCGCGGATTTGTCATAACACCACCATAATTTGTGGTATTTATTTTTAACCCCCAATACATTTTTTCACCTGCCTCCATATGTATATATATACGCTCTTTGCCGGTAGCAGTGTAAAGACCAAAATGGTTATTGTTAAACACATTAAATTCCAACCAAAGTCTGTCGGTTGAATTGGGCATAAACTGTTTTGTACCTTCCGAAAAACTATTGTTTACAAACAATATTAAAATAAAAGATAAGAGGAAGTATTTCTTAACTTTTGAGAAAGTAAAAAAATGATACATAATTTATCGATTTAGTAGTTTGTTATTATTTGATAGTTTCGCTATTTATAAATTATTGCAAATAAAAAATTTGTGACTAATGTAATATTTTTTTATGATTCATGTGATAAAATTTTGTGACTAATGTAATAAATTTTTGAAATTGAAAAATATTTTTTTGACAAAAATGTTACTTAACATTTTTTTTACAATATTTTGCATAATTATGTTAATTATGTTTTTTATAAGTTTAAACTTTTCTCTTTTTATTGTAGAGTTATTTATTTGTTATTACTTTTGAAATCTTTATTAAAAACATTTTAGCGAATAATGAGAAAATTATCTTTAATAATATTTCAACTGTTTTTTTTACTAATAACGGATTTTAATGTAAATGCTGCATCATTATTAATACCAATGGATGAAGCACAAACAAATCATTTAAAAGCTTATGGAATCACCTACTGGGTATTGCAAAACGGAATTCAAGCACAGTGGCTATTGAATTATCGCGGAGGCAGTTTTATGATGCAATATAATTCAGACATTGAAACCGAATGTATTGTCAGAGGTGTAAATTATGAGGTTATAGCTGATATAAAAGCATCGGCTATACTAAATGAGATAGCGGGTGAAGATGTAAATATGGATGCATTGAAACTTGAAAAAGCCCCGAAAATAGCTGTATATTCTCCAAAAGACAAGTTACCGTGGGATGATGCCGTAACATTAGTACTTACATACGCTGAAATTCCTTATGATGTTATTTACGATGAAGAGATAGTAAACGGTGATTTAAAAAAATACGACTGGCTGCATTTGCATCACGAAGACTTTACCGGACAATACGGTAAATTTTATGCTGTTTATCGTAATATGAATTGGTATAGAACTCAGGTATATAATGCTGAACAAAGTGCCAAGAAATTAGGATTTTCAAAAGTTTCGGATTTAAAACTTTTTGTAGCACAAACAATACGAGATTATGTTAACAATGGAGGTTTTTTATTTGCTATGTGTTCAGCTACTGATACTTATGATATAGCTCTTGCTGCTCAAAATACTGATATTTGTGAAAGTATGTTTGACGGTGATCCTGCTGAACCTAATTTTAACAGCAAATTGGATTTCTCTCAAACATTTGCTTTCAGGAATTTCACTGTCAGCACAAATCCTTATGAATATGAATATTCAAATATTGATGTCACTACAACACGAAAAGTAAAAGAAGACGAAGATTTCTTTACTTTATTTGATTTTTCAGCCAAATGGGATCCTGTTCCCACTATGCTTTGTCAAAATCACACATCTGTAATTAAAGGATTTATGGGACAAACAACTGCTTTTAATAAAAAATATATTAAACCTAATGTCTTGATTTTAGGAGAGATGAAATCTGCTAATGAAGCCAGATATATTCATGGAGAATACGGTAAAGGTACTTGGACTTTTTACGGAGGGCACGATCCCGAAGATTATCGTCATTATGTTGGTGATAAACCTACAAAACTTGATTTACATCCAAATTCCCCCGGATATAGATTAATATTAAACAATGTTTTATTTCCTGCTGCCAAGAAGAAAAAATTAAAGACTTAATTTAACAATAAAATAACGGTTGAGTATTTAATTATTATAATAACTAAAAAGGTGTTTCATTTGCTTCGCTAAAACTATTATCCACATCAAGTCCTGAGTTCTCAAAAGATTGTGTTGCAGATAAATTATCTTTTTCTTGTATTTCTTCGTTCATTTTAGAGCCAAAAGTTTGAACCGGAGCTGCAGAAAATTCCTGAGAATCAACATCTGTAAAACGAGTAAACTCTTTTCTAAACCTTAATCGCACATCACCAACAGCACCATTTCTATGCTTAGCCACAATCAATTCTGCCATTCCAATTAACGAGTTACCAAGCGAATCTTCATTTATTCCAAAATATTCGGGACGGTGTATAAATAGTACCATGTCGGCATCTTGCTCAATAGCTCCTGATTCTCTAAGGTCAGACAACTGAGGTCGCTTATCTCCCGAACGCATCTCTACAGAACGGTTAAGCTGCGACAAGGCTATTATAGGAACATTTAACTCTTTTGCAATTGCTTTTAACGAACGTGAAATAGCACTCACCTCCTGTTCGCGTGAAAAAGCTCCGCCTGCTGTCATTAATTGTAAATAATCAATAATAACTATTTCAATATTATGCTGCATCACCAAACGACGTATTTTTGAACGAAATTCAAAAATAGATAAAGCAGGAGTATCATCAATAAACATAGGAGCTTCTTCAAGGCTTTTTATTTTTGTCTCTAATTGAGACCACTCATTTGCATTAAGATTTCCTGTCTTTATTTTTTCGCTGGGCAATTCGGCTTCGCTGGCAATAAGTCTGTTAACTAGCTGCACACTTGACATTTCAAGAGAAAAAAATGCAACAGGACGTTTGTGGTCAACAGCAATATTACGAGCCATTGATAATACAAAAGCTGTTTTCCCCATTGCCGGACGTGCTGCAATAATTACTAAATCGGATTTTTGCCAACCTGATGTCATTCTATCTAAATCGGTAAAACCGCTAGGAACTCCGCTAAGCCCGTCGGGGCGTTTACCTGCTTCTTCAATTTGCTTAATCGCTTCGTGTAGAACACTATCTATTTGAGCCACTTCCCTTTTTATGTTGCCTTCTGCAATCTCAAACAAACCTTTTTCTGCTTCATCAAGCATATCGGCAACATCTTCGGTCTCTTCAAAAGCACGTGTTTGAATACTTGCACCTACTCGAATGAGTTCACGTTGAATAAATTTTTGAGCTATAATACGAGCATGATAATCTAGGTGTGCCGTTGATGCCACTTTGTTAGTAAGCTGAGCAAGGTAAAAAGCTCCTCCGACAGAATCAATATCACCGGAAATTTTAAGCTGCTGAGCAACAGTGTGAATATCAATAGGTTTTAAGTTTAACGATAAATCTAATATTGATTTATATATTTTTCCGTGAGCATCATTATAAAAACTTTCGGGTTTTAAAATATCCGAAACGGTATGAATGGCATTTTTTTCGAGCATCAAAGCTCCCAAAACAGCCTCTTCAAATTCCAAAGCATTAGGTGGAACTTTACCAAATTCAGTATCGATTGTTTTAGCAGGAGCCTTTTTTTTGTAATTATTATCAGCCATTGTATTATTATTTTTTATTACCGCATTTATTATTATAAATAATACCTCAAAAATTTTCAAGGACAGCAAAGTTATGAAAAGTTATTTCGGAATGTATTTTTAATTGCTTTTTTTTATTAAAAGAGAATGAACATAATTATTAACAGTTTTTGTTAATTTTGTAAAATTCTTTATCCCAAACTATGCAATTGAAAACAAGAATAATTTTTTATTGCATAGCGATAAAGAACTATATCCGTTTTGAATAAAATCCAAACCGGTGTATTTTTAAATTAGTTTATCCCTGTTTACTCCGATATTTTTCGGAGAAGCATATCGGGATGATAACATCTTACTAAAAGCAGATAATTAGCTGTTATACAGCTCATTCTGCACAAGTCAGGTTTAACAGAGATTTATGCTAAAAATTTAAATTATTTAAATATTTTTTATGATACTTTTTCCCAGTGCTAAAATTAATATCGGATTAAATATTTTATCAAAAAGAGAAGATGGCTTTCACAATATAGAAACATTAATGTATCCTGTAAATATTACTGATATCCTGACTATTAATAAATCTGATGAATCGAAACAAAAAATAATTTTTACATCAACAGGACTGACTATTGATTCGAAACCGGAAGATAATTTAATAGTTAAAGCATATAATTTATTGGACAAATATTATAATCTTCCTTCGCTAAAAATACATTTACATAAATCTATTCCTTTTGGAGCAGGACTTGGAGGAGGTTCTTCCGATTGTGCATTTACAATAAAAGGAATTAATGAATTTTGCAACTTACAACTAAGCAACAAAAGAATGGAAGAGTTAGCTGCAATGCTAGGTAGTGATACTGCTTTTTTTATAAAAAACAAACCTGCAATAGGAAAAGGAAGAGGCGAAAAATTATATTTATTTGATATTAATTTAACTAATTACCAAATAGTAATTATTATTCCTCCTGTTCCTGTAAGCACTAAGCAGGCGTATAACTTAATAAAGCCAAAGTTACCCGAATTTAATTTATCAGAATCATTAAAAAAAGATTTAAGTTTGTGGAAAAAACTAATTTTTAACGATTTTGAAGAGTCGGTTTTTTCGCAATATCCCGAGATAGAATCTGTAAAAAAAACATTGTATAAATCAGGGGCTGTTTATGCATCTTTATCGGGAAGCGGGTCTTCTGTATTTGGTATTTTCAAAACAAAACCAAACTTAAAAGACATATTTCCAAAGGATTATTTTTACAAAGAAGATTTATAAATTTTTATTCTTTATTAAAAAAACCTAAATTTGAAAAACGAATTTTAAATTTATCATAATCATTAAACATGAAATATTATATTTATATATTATTAGTAATAATATTTACAACAGCATGTAATTCGTTTAAAGACAAAACTACAAACAATGCTCCCAAGATAAAGAAATGCAAAATCTACTCGTCGAATTTTGCTTTCTCCGACTCTTTGGATAAGGGTATGTTGATTCAAGAGTTTCGATTCAACAAAAATGGTTACACAAATGAACTTATTCGTTATGACTTAGACGGCAATGTAATAGGAAAATTTGATATTACAGGACAAAATAACCCTTTCCCTTTACCCGAAAAACTCCAATATATTGATACTGTTCTAACCATGATTGAATTTGACAGTATAGGAGAAATAAAGGAAAAAACTATAAAAACATATAATTCAAAAGGATTAATATCTGAAATATTATATTATGATGGTGATTCTTTATTAATCAAAAAGAACACCTATCAATACAATAAATACGGACTTGTAACAGAAGATATTTATTGGGATTTAGGAATAAATACCCCTAAACAAAAAATTATTTACGAATATGAATTTTATTCGGAATAACTTTCAGCTTCTTGTTTACTGCCTCTTACTCCAAATCATCTAACTCTTCGAGAGCATCATCTAATTCATCACTTTGGACAATGCTATCGTTTGTTTGTTCTATGATTTGTTCCTGATTTTTATCAACAGCCACAACAGGCTTTACCGATGCATTAAATACCAAAGCAACAACAATTCCAATTATTGATACAGCCAAAGCCACATAACTGCCAAAACATTTAATACGTTTAGCCTTAGCTGTAATAAATACCAAAAAACTGATAATTAAACCTAACGATAACGGAATAAGAGCAATATTTCCCGGTATTTTAAATGCAATTATCAATCCGACAAATGCTGTTAACAATCCAATAATTGCAAAAACTTTTAAATAAGCAGGTGATTTTTCCATGATAATAGTTGTGTGTTAATATTTTAAGTTCTCTTTTTTATTGAGTTTTATCAATGCTTTACCCTCTTTATAAACAGTTGAAATTAAAACAGGAACTCTGTTTCTATCGGCGGTAAGCCAAACAAATGTAACATTTGGTTCTACAATAAATTTTTTATTGAGTATAATCCCTATTTTATAACATTCAACATTACCGTAAACATCTGATTTTATCTGTTGTTTGCCATAATATTTAATATTAAAATTAACAATATGTTCTAAAAAAATAATATTATAAGGTATCTTTTTCCCCACATTAAAATTATCATAATTCAAATTTCGAACTTTATACATAATAGATACAATATCATAAGTATTATTATTTATAGGAAGGGTTTTATTTACATGCGGTAAATTTGTTTTTGTTACATCAATATTAACTATTTTCGATTTGTATTTAAAAGTATATTTTGCCTTTGTAATACTCCCTTTAATATCAGAATTTTGAGCCATTATTAAAGGTTTTGTAGTTGCTGCATCAATATAGGTTTGATACGAATGTCGTATTTTAACATAATCGTCCCACGATGTAAGAGTGTTTGCTGTAAATTTCAATCGATATATAGGCTTTTTTTTACCCTGAACATTAATCACTTCCATATCAATACCGGCAAGTTCGGTCATTATGCCCTTCATATTATAAGACACAATATATGATAACCTTTCATTCGGTGCAAAAGCTGAATTATTAATGGTTAATGATTGAGCAAAAATATTAAATGACAATAAAATAAGAGAAACGAACAAAGGGAATTTAAATATCATAATATCAAAGTTTATTTATTCAAAAATAGTGAATATTATAAATTAAACAATAAGTATTATTTCAGTTTTATTATTTCTCATCAAAGATTAATTACAAAAGAAACCATACAAAAGCAATACATCAAAAAATTATAGCACTGTCACCTAATATTTTACCGAAAATAATTTTTATAACATTAAAATATACTATAAAATAATGTTGTATATTACTTAATTTGCAAAAAAACAACAATCTAAAAATTACATCAAAATGAGTAAACTGGAATCTTATTTTCAACAATTCAGAAAAAACATAATAGGTAACGAAACCACTTACGAATCACCTTACGGGACAAAAAAAATAGTATATGCCGATTGGATTGCCAGCGGTAGAATGTATAAAAACATAGAGGATAAATTGATAAACTCTTTTGGTCCTTTTGTTGCAAACACTCATACCGAGACAAGCGAAACGGGAACAAGAATGACTAAAGCATACCATTATGCTCAGTCGATAGTAAAAAAACATGTAAATGCAGGTCATAACGATGTTATTATTTCAGCAGGTTTTGGCATGACAGCTGTAGTAAACAAGTTAATAAGAATATTAGGCTTACGCTCAGGAGATAAAACTTACGAAAACAAAAACGACCGACCAATTGTTTTTATTACTCACATGGAGCATCACTCAAATCAAACTTCGTGGTTAGAAACAAATGCCGAAATTGTTATTATTCCTCCGGGAAAAGATTTGAAAGTTGAACCTGAAAACTTACGAACATTACTTGAAAAATATAAAGACAGAAAATTTAAAATCGGAACTTTTTCAGCCTGCTCTAATGTTACAGGCGTTCATTCACCTATTTACAAACTGGCTAGAATAATGCACGAATACGGCGGTTGGGCATTTGTTGATTTTGCAGCATCAGCTCCATACGAAGAGATAAACATGCATCCGGGCGACGAAAACGAAAAATTAGATGCTATATTTTTCAGCCCTCACAAATTTCTTGGCGGACCGGGCTCATCAGGCATTATGCTTTTCGATTCAAAAATTTATGATAAAAACAAACGTCCTGACAATCCGGGTGGTGGAACTGTTGACTGGACAAACCCTTGGGATGAATATAAATTTGTTGATGATATTGAAGCACGTGAAGACGGCGGAACTCCGGGTTTTTTACAAATGATAAAAGCAGCTCTTGCTTTTGAATTAAAACATAAAATGGGTATTGAAAATATTATTGCTCGCGAAAAAGAGTTATTAAAAATTGCTTTTCCTGCTCTTAAAGCAATACCTGAAGTTAATATTCTTGCCGATAACATCGAAGAAAGACTTGGTGTTATTTCATTTTATATTAAAAGTATTCATTTTAACTTAATTGTTAAATTATTAAGCGATAAATTTGGCATTCAGGTCAGAGGCGGTTGTGCTTGTGCCGGAACATACGGACACTATTTACTTAAAATAAGCTACGAAACATCTCACAAAATTACCGATAAAATAAATCATGGCGACTTATCGGAAAAACCCGGTTGGGTACGTTGGTCGCTGCATCCTACCATGACCAATCAAGAAGTGTACGATTTTATTGATGCCATTAAACAAATAATTGCAAATAAAGACGAATGGGAAAAGGATTATATTTACGATAAAAAGAAAAACGAATATTTCCATAAAGATTTTCCATCGGAAACTACTGACGAAATTAAAGGTTGGTTTAAATTATAAGCCAAAGTTAACAAACAACTTTGACAATCATATATTTAAAGAAAAATAAAAAAAGTCGCTTAAAAGCGACTTTTTTTATTTTTCTTTATACATTTTCTTTACACTCTCAATGCTGAAATATCAGGAATCTCTTCGGTTTGATACTCTTTAGCATCTAACTTAACCTTACACTTTTTAAACGCCTCAATAGTGCGTTCAACATCTTCAAGAGTATGAACAGCTGTCGGAATCAATCGAAGTAAAATATGACCTTTCGGGATTACCGGATAAACAACTACAGAACAAAATATTCCGTAATTTTCACGCAAGTCAAGAATTATATTTGTAGCCTCAGCAACTCCTCCGTGCATCATTACAGGCGTAACAGGCGATTCTGTTTTTCCTATATCAAACCCGTTTTCACGTAATCCCTTTTGCAATGCCCTTACTACTGTCCATAAATTCTCACGTAACGAATGTTCGTTTTGCAATAACTCAAGACGCTTTAATGCACCTTTTACCATTGGCATAGGCAGCGACTTTGCAAAAGTTTGCGAACGCATATTATAACGAAGAAAATCGATAATCTCAGGCTCACCTGCTACAAATCCGCCTATTCCTGCCATTGCTTTTGCAAAAGTTGCAAAATATAAATCAACCTCATCCTGAACACCAAAATGCTCACCTGCTCCGGCTCCTGTGGCTCCCATAGTCCCAAAACCATGAGCATCATCAACAAGCAATCTGAAATTATACTTCTTTTTTAGTTTTGTGATAACTCCCAAATTACCCAAATCACCTTCCATACCAAAAACACCTTCGGTAATAAAAAGAATACCTCCACCTGTTTCTTCAACTCGCTTTTGTGCAAACTTCAGCATTTTCTCTGCCTTTTCCATATCGTTATGCTGAAAAACAAAGCTTTTCCCGCCTTTTGATTTATGCAAAAATATACCGTCCATGATACAAGCATGCGACTCCGAATCATAAACTATCACATCTTTACGACTTGCAACAGCATCAATAATAGACACCATTGCCTGATAACCGTAATTTATCAAAAACGCATCAGGCTTACTCACAAAAGCAGCAAGTTTTTGCTCCAACTCCTCATGATATTTTGTTTGCCCCGACATCATACGAGCACCCATAGGATAAGCCATTCCGTATTCAGCGGCAGCATCGGCATCAGCCTTACGCACTTCGGGATGATTTGCCAACCCGATATAGTTATTTAAACTCCAATTTAAAACTTTATTTCCTCTGAAATACATATGCGGATGTATCTCTCCTTCTAACTTAGGAAACGAAAAATAGCCGTGTCCGGCTTTTTGATATTGTCCGATAGGACCTCTGTCTTTTTTTATTCTTTCAAAAATATCCACAATAAAATGCTTTTATTTGTTTACGCCACAAATGTAAAATTTAAATAATTAAAAAATATAAGTAAAAGTACTTAATTATTACCCTGTACTAAATAAAACAACTCTCTCATAAATATTATAAAAAAATTCTTTGCGGTTTTTAGATAATATTAAAAATGTTATTTATTTTTTTTTCGTATATTTGCAGCCCAAAATACTTTTTTAATAATTAAATATCATAAAGTTATTGATATTGCGTTGTTAAATTTATAACTGATTTTAACTTTGAATATGTCAAAATATAAAATATTAATAATCACGCTTTTTGTTTTTTTACTTAGTTCGTGCAGCGAATATCAAAAAATACTTAAAAGCAACGATTATAATCTTAAATACAAGAAAGCGGTAGAATACTACGAATCAGGTGATTATTACAGAGCTCAATCATTATTCGATGAATTGGTTTCTTTGTTTAAAGGCACCGATAAAGCCGAAGATATTTTATATTATTATGCCGATTGCCATTATCAACAAAGAGATTATGTAATTGCTGCTTATTATTTTGATAATTTTGCAAAAACATTTCCTTACAGCCCAAAAACCGAACAAGCTGTTTACAACTCGGCATATTGCTATTATCTAAATTCACCACGTTCAAGTCTTGACCAATCTGATACTAAAAAAGCTATTAATGCTATGCAATATTTTATTAATAAATATCCGGATAGTAATAAAATAGACGAAGCAAATGAAATAATAGATAAATTGCATTTTAAACTGGAAGAAAAATCATACAACAACGCAAGGTTGTATTACAAACTTGGTGATTATCAGGCTGCTACCATAGCGTTAAAAAACAGTATAAAAGATTTTCCCGACAGCAAATACAGAGAAGAAATTTTATATTTAATAGTGAAATCAAGTTTTTTACTTGCAGAAATGAGTGTTCCTTCTAAGCAAGGCGAAAGATATCAAAATACCATTTCGGAATATTTTGTTTTTATTGATGAATATCCCGAATCAAAATATTTGAAAGAGATTGAAAAAATGTATATAAAATCAGTAAGTCGAATAAAAACTTTATAAAATGGATTATAAAAAAAGCAATGCACCTTCAACAACAATCACAAGAGACTTAAGAGAACTTAGTGATAAAACAGGGAATATTTACAAGAGCATTGTAATCATCGCAAAACGAGCAAATCAAATTAGCGTTGAAATAAAAGAAGAGCTTAATCGCAAATTGGAAGAATTTGCTTCTTATACCGATAATTTGGAAGAGATTTTTGAAAATCGCGAGCAAATTGAAATCTCAAGATTTTATGAGAGATTACCCAAACCAAATGCTATAGCTACCGACGAATTTTTAAACGATAAGATTTATTATCGCGATCCTTCTGAAGATAACGATTCAAAGGAATAAACCTTTGGCTCATGCTTAAAGATAAAAATATTATTTTATGTATTACGGGTGGAATTGCAGCTTACAAAGCTGCAATTATTACCCGTTTGTTTATTAAAGAAGGATCCAACGTAAAAATAATAATGACTCCCGCGGCTAAAGAATTTATTACTCCTCTTACATTAGCCACTTTATCTAAAAATCCGATACTTATTGATTTTTACAATCCCGAAAACGGCGACTGGAACAGTCATGTTGATTTAGGCTTATGGGCTGATGCTATGGTAATAGCTCCGGCTACAGCCAATACTATGGGTAAAATGGCTAATGCCGTAGCCGATAACCTGCTTGTTACATCATACTTATCAGCTCGTTGTCCTGTGTTTATTGCTCCGGCTATGGATTTAGATATGTATAAACACCCTGCCAACAAAAAAAACATGAAGACATTAGCTTCTTTCGGAAATCTGTTTATTGAACCTGAAAGCGGCGAACTGGCAAGCGGACTTACAGGTAAAGGACGTATGGCTGAACCTGAAACTATTGTTGATTTTGTAAAAAGTTTTTTTAAATCAACTCAAGATTTTAAGAATAAAAAAATACTGATAACTGCAGGACCTACTTACGAAAAAATAGACCCTGTGCGTTTTATAGGCAATTACTCTTCAGGCAAAATGGGTTTTGCCATTGCCGAAGAACTTGCAAATCGCGGAGCTGAAATAACTCTTATCACAGGTCCCGTTGATATTGAAACAACAAACAATAAAATCAATCATATTAATATTGTTTCTGCCGACGAAATGCACAGCGAATGTTTAAAACATTTTAAAAATACCGATGCTGCAATAATGGCTGCAGCTGTGGCAGATTACACTCCGAAAAATAAAGCGAAAAATAAACTCAAGAAAAAAGATACACAATTAACAATAGAATTAAAGCCCACAGTTGATATTGCAAAAGAGTTGGGGAAAATTAAAAAGAATAATCAAAAATTAATAGGCTTTGCTCTTGAAACAGATGATGAACTGACAAATGCCATAAAAAAATTAGAGAAAAAAAACCTTGACTTTATTGTTCTTAACTCTTTAAACGAAAAAGGTGCAGGATTCAAGTTCGATACAAATAAAATTACAATCATCACACGAAAAGGAGATAAAATACCGTTTAATTTAAAATCGAAAAAACAAGTGGCAAAAGATATTGCCGATAAACTTTTAGAACTATTTTAAAAAAATATTACAATGGCATCAAGTTTAAATAAAATATCTCTTTCGTTAATTATTATACTGTTTTTTTTATTTAATGTAAATGCACAAGAAATTAATTGCAGAATACAGATAAATTCAAGCCAAATTCAAAGCTCAAACAAAACAGTATATGAAACAATGCAAAAAGCATTGGTTGAATTTATCAACAATCGCAATTGGACAAATAATGTTTACAACACCGAAGAACGTATTGAGTGCAGCTTTTTGCTTACCATAAAAAAACAAGTATCAGCTGATGACTTCGAAGGAGACCTGCAAATTACATCAAACCGACCTGTTTACAATTCAGGATACTCCTCTCCTATGCTGAATATTAAAGACAATAAAATTCATTTTAGATATGCCGAAGGCGAAACACTTGAATTTGACCCTTCAACACACAACGAACTAACTTCGCTGTTTGCATATTATATTTATATTATTTTAGGATTTGATTACGATTCGTTTTCATTAATGGGCGGAACACCATATTTTGAAACTGCCGAAAAAATTGTATCATCAGCACAAAGCTCTCCTTATTCGGGTTGGAAGTCATACGAAAATAAAAAAAACAGATATTGGCTTGTAGAAAATGCTTTAAATCCAACATATGCTCCAATCAGAGAATACACATATATTTATTATCGCAAAGGACTTGATGTAATGGCTAAAAATGTTAGCGACGGACGAGCCGAAATAGCATCAGGTTTAAATAAACTTTTAAAAGTTCATCGAGAAAAACCCAACTCTTATCTAATGCAGATATTTTTTTCCACAAAAGCAAACGAACTAATTAAAATACTGTCGAAATCGCCTCAAAGTGAAGCTATGAGAGCATATAACGTATTAAAAGAAGTTGACCCCGCCAACGCTACTAAATATCAGAAAATTATTAAAAAGAATTAATTTCCTTTCAAAGTTGAGCTTAATATAATGAAGTTTTAAAAGAAATACCCAAACTAACCTAAGAACTAATCACCCATTTGTTAACAAATAAAATTTATTGGTTACAATAAATAATTGTAAATTTGCAGCCTAAAAGCAAACTGATTATGCTAAAGAAATTGAAAGTTCAAGATTATGCTCTTATTCGCAATTTGGATATTGAGTTTGATAACGATTTTTCAACTTTAACAGGAGAAACAGGTGCCGGTAAATCTATTTTACTCGGTGCATTATCTTTGGTTTTAGGTGCTCGTGCCGACTCTTCGGCTCTTAACAACGGTAACAAATGTATTGTTGAATCTGTTTTTAAAATAGATAATTATAACCTGAAACCGTTTTTTGACAATAACGACCTCGACTACGAACACGAAACAATTATTCGCCGTGAAATTACAACTTCGGGTAAATCGCGGGCTTTCATTAACGATACTCCTGTTAATCTGAATATTTTAAAAGAACTTTCATCTAAACTTATCGACATTCACTCTCAACACGAAAACCTTGAACTTAACGATAACCTTTTCCAACTCAAAGTGATTGATGCCACTGCCGGCAACAATAATTTACTTAAAGAATACAAACAAATTTTTTATACATATAAAAAATTAAAAAAACAACTCGAAGAACTGAAACAACAGGCTCAAGAAGCCGATACCGACTACGACTACAACCTTTTCCAGTTTAACAAATTAAATGAGTTGAATCTTGAAAATATTGATTTAAACGAACTTGAAGAAGAAATTAATATTTTAAACAATGCCGAAAAAATAAAACTAAACCTTTCAAATTGCAATACTATTCTTTCGGGTGACAATGAGTTTAATATAATAAATCAACTGAAATCGGTAAAAAAATATCTTTCCGATATATCATCGGTTTACCACGAAGCCGATAATCTAATTGACAGAATAGAAACAATAAATATCGACTTAAAAGACATTGCTCAAGAAACTGAATATTCTGCCGAAAATATTGAATTTAATCCGGCAAGAGCCGAACAATTAAAAGAAACTCTCGACAATATATACGATGTAATGCATAAATTTCAAAAACAAAGCATTGAAGAATTAATTGAATTGAGAGAAGAATTTAAAAATAAAACCGAAAAAACAACATCGGTTGAATTTGAAATAAAAGAAACTGAAAAAAACCTGTCAGAAACAAAAACTCAACTTAATAATCTATCCGATAAGCTGCATAATAACAGACAAAAAGCGGCAAAACCGTTTACCGAAAGGATTTTATCGATATTAAAAGATTTGGGAATGCCACATGCCGATTTTGTTGTTAATATCGAAAAAACAGATGAATTTTCTGAAAACGGAATTGATAAAATAACATTTCTGTTTTCATCAAACAAAGGTCAGTCTGTGCAAAACATCTCAAAAATTGCTTCGGGCGGTGAAATCAGTCGCCTAATGCTTAGCATAAAATCCATTTTATCGGAATCGATATCAATGCCCACAATTATTTTTGATGAGATTGATACCGGTGTCTCAGGCGAAATTGCCGAAAAAATGGCACTGATAATGAAAAAAATGGCACAAAACATGCAAGTAATCAGCATTACGCATCTGCCGCAAATTGCAGCAAGAGGCAAAAATCATTACAAAGTATTTAAAGATGAAAACGGTAATACTGTTGAAACAAAAATTATAAGATTAAACAACAGCGAACGCATTACCGAAATAGCAAGGCTTTTAAGTGGCACTGATATCTCGAAAGAAGCTGTAGAAAATGCAAAAACACTTATTAACTTTTAAAATTACCGTTCATCGTCAAAACAAACAGGCTGTTAATCTGTTAACAAATCATATAATAAATTAAATATAAATTAAAAATGGCTTATAATTTATTGAAGGGAAAAAAGGGAATTATTTTCGGAGCATTAAACGATAAATCTATCGCTTGGAAAGTTGCCGAAAAAGCCTACGAAGAAGGTGCCGAATTTGTATTAACAAATACTCCCGTAGCTTTACGAATGGGAGAACTTGATGAACTTGCAAAAAAATGCAACGCCAAGGTTATTCCTGCCGATGCTACAAGTTACGAAGATTTGGAAAGACTGATAAACAAATCGATGGATATATTAGGTGGTAAAATTGATTTTGTTCTTCACTCTATCGGTATGTCACCCAATGTGCGAAAAGGATTGTCTTACGATGATTTGAACTATAACTATTTTCAAAAAACTCTTGACATTTCTGCCGTTTCATTTCATAAAATAATGCAAGTATGCCGCAAGCTGGATGCCATAAACGATTGGGGTTCTATTGTTGCTCTATCATATGTAGCTGCTCAACGCACGCTTTACGGATACAACGATATGGCTGATGCCAAAGCATTGCTCGAATCTATTGCACGTAGTTTCGGTTATATTTACGGACGCGATAAACGGGTAAGAGTAAATACTATATCACAGTCGCCTACCCTTACTACTGCCGGTAGCGGTATTCGCGGATTCGACAATCTTGTTGACTTTTCGGAAAGAACATCGCCGCTTGGCAATGCCACAGCCGATGAGTGTGCCGATTATTGTATTACACTATTCTCCGATTTAACACGAAAAGTTACAATGCAGAATCTTTTCCACGACGGAGGATTTTCAAGTATGGGAATGAGTTACAGAGCTATGAAACAATACAACAAAAGTTTTGAAAACTGTAACGACGACGATGATGAATTACCTACAGAATGGTAAAATTTACATAAAAAAAGGAGCTGAAAAGCTCCTTTTTTTATTTCTTTCGTTTAGAGTTTTTTAATTTCTCTATTTCCTTATAAGCCTCTACTAAACGTTTTTTTAGTTCAGCCTGTTTATCTATTGATTCTTGAAGTTTCTTTTTAAGGTCTTCTTTTGCTTTTCGTGCATTATCAAGAATATGATTAAGTTCCTCTTCCCGTTTTTCTGCCTCTTCTTGAATAGCTTTCAACTCTTCAAGATTCTCCAGCATCTCTTGATTTTTTGCTTTAGCTTCTTGTTCCAACAGCTTATATTCAGCTATCATCTCTTGCGACTCTTTATTCATTTTAACAATATTCAATTGAGCCGAAATATTCTCTATTGCTCTTATTAAAAATGACTTATGAATATCATCAATAGGCTTAAACGATGCTATTTCAATAACACCTATAATAAATTCATCAATTCGCATAGGAATAAGAGCCAGTATTTTTGGTGTAGAACTACCCAACCCCGATGATATAGAAAAATATCTTTCGGGAATTTCTTCAATATAATTCTCTTTTCCTGTGCTAAAACATTTACCTGTTAATCCTTCATTAACATCAATAATATCAATTTTAGCATCTTTATTCAATCCGTAATCTGCCGAAAGTTGTAATTTATCTTCCGAATCAATCTTTTTAAGCAAATACATTGCTCCCATTGATGCTCCAACACGCTTAACTAAAGTAGCCAACAGTTGGTCGGCAAGAGTTTCGTAATCTTCCTTATTTTGTCGCATCACATCGGTTATCAAATTCAAACCCTCATTTACCCAGTTTTGCTTTTCTTGTTCTTTCTGATATTTCTTAAGCTCTTCCGATTGCTGAGTTAATGTTTGTGTTCTCTCCTCAATACGTTCTTCCAAATTAAGTTTTTCTCGCTTAAGAGCTTTACTCAGTTTTTTATTGTCTTTAAGGGCATTTGCTGACTTTTTAGTTAATAAATATGATTGTAAAAACATAAAAACAGCAATACCATAAGTAGCTAAATCATTTGTATTTATAACTCCCATACTATTCATTACATCATTAATTGCCGTCATATAAAGCATAAACATACCTATAAAAGATATCAATGCTCCTTTTCTTCCACGTATTGCAGCAACCAACAACACTCCAAATGTATAATAAAAACCTCCAAGTCCTACATAAGCCTCAAAAATCAAATGAAATTTACCGTAAAACAATGCATTTGTCGAAAAAACCAATATTGTTATGATTATACTCAAAATCATCAAAAAGTAAAAAATAAATTTCGGGAAATCTTTTTTATATGAATAGTAAAAAAACAAAGCAAAAAATATCATTGTCCCAAATCCCGAAAAATTATCGAGTCTTACAAGAAATTCCCAATTCATATTCGGGAACCAATGTAATAAAACATATTCTCCGGTTGATAAATCTCGCAATATCATTATTGACGACAAAAGACCAAAAAGCAGATTGGTAATATCTAAGCGTCGTAAAACATACATAAGCAAGTGGTTGAGACCTATTACAAGTATCAATCCAACCAAAAACATATGAAGAATAAGGTTATCTTGAGTATAACTGTTTATTTCTTCAAAAGTACTAAAATATATGGGCTTTTGAATGCCGGCTCTTCTATGATAATAGTTTGAAACATGAAAAACTATATCCAATACTTGATAATCAACATTATCCTTTTTATAAACAGGTATAGGTATTTCTTTCATTTTATATTTAGGAACACTCTCGTCTTTACTTTTCCCTATTTTACCCACCGATGATAATAATTTACCATTTACATACAAATCGTAAGCAGTAAATAATGCATTAATTTTTAAACCGTAAACTTCATATTTGTTATCAACCTTAATGCGTATTCTGTATGTTGCATATCCTTGTGTGGGACAATTAAAATCATCATTTAATTTAACTTTTGTCCACGATTTGGGAATAAAAGCTCTTAATTTTTTATGCCCCTGAAGCGAATCTTCGGGAGATGTCGACACTAAAAACTCCTTCCAATAAAAATCGGCATTACCTTTTAAATTAATAACATTATTGTGCCATTTTATATTTCTTGCATCAAAAACACCGTCAATTATTACATCGGTATCTTTTCCAAATGATATAAACGACTGAAATAAAACAAATAAAATAATTATTACTCTATTTTTCATGGAATATTTTTTCGGTTTGCCTAAATTAAAAATAATTTTCTTTTAATCGTAAAAAATATAAATTTATTTTAATAGTAACATTAGTTATTTTTATTACTAATACCAAACTGTAAAACTTACTATTGCTTTTTTAATCTATCTCCAAACAATTGTTTAAACTTCTCTATCTTGGGAATTATTGTCATCTCACAATATGGTTGCTTTTTATTATTTTCAAAATAATTTTTATGATAATCTTCTGCTTTGTAAAACTTCTCAAACGGAACAACCTCTGTCACAATAGGATTATCCCAAATTCCAGCTTCACTTAATTCCTTTATAATTTCTTCTGCAACTTTTTTTTGTTCACTGTCGTGATAAAGTATTATTGAGCGATATTGACTACCTTGGTCAAGTCCCTGCCTGTTAATTGTTGTAGGGTCGTGAGTTTTGAAAAACACTTCAAGAAGTTCCGAATAATTAACCTCAGCAGGATTATATTCAATATGAATAACCTCGGCATGTCCGGTTGCTCCTGTGCAAACATCATTGTAAGTAGGATTTTCTTTTTCTCCGCCCGAATAACCCGGAAGGATTAATACAACTCCACTCAATCTACTGAAAATTGCTTCGGTACACCAAAAACATCCTCCTCCGAATGTGGCAAATTTATTTTTGCTCATATAATTAATTTTTTACCTGCTTCTTATTCATCCTTTTCTCAAATATAGTATTTATTAATCTTTTTTATTTCAAAATAATAATAATTTCTCAAACTTTTTGAGATAACAAATTGTTAATAACATTTGTATAATGAAAACAAAAATCATTTATTTCAAATATTTTATTCTTAATTTTGACAACTGAGTTGTTTAAAAGAAAAATATGACAAAAAAAAATAAAGATAGTGCATTAAAAGTAAATCAAGGTATTGAGCAACCGCCATCAGTTGATAACAATGCCGCACAACGATTTATTAATATAAAAAGAAAAAAACTCAGCGTTGATGAGTATGTAAAAGGAATATTAAACGGCAATCGCACAATATTAAGCAAGGCTATTACTTTAACTGAAAGTTCACTGCCCGAACATGCCGATTTATCAAGACAGATTATAGAAAAATGTCTGCCTTATTCGGGAAAATCAATTCGAGTAGGTATTTCGGGGGTTCCCGGAGCAGGCAAAAGTACCTTTATTGAAGCACTAGGTAAATACCTTACCGAAGACAACCATAAATTGGCTGTTCTTGCCATCGACCCGAGTTCTGAACGTTCAAAAGGAAGTATTTTGGGCGACAAAACACGAATGGAAGATTTGAGTAACGACAAAAATGCTTTTATTCGCCCTAGTCCTTCGGCAGGTTCTCTTGGCGGTGTAGCTCGCAAAACACGCGAAACTGTTGTTTTATGCGAAGCTGCCGGATTCGATACTATCTTTATTGAAACTGTAGGCGTAGGACAATCAGAAACTGCTGTTCATTCAATGGTTGATTTCTTTTTACTAATTCAAATTGCAGGTGCCGGCGACGAACTGCAAGGAATAAAACGGGGTATAATGGAAATGTCGGACGGTATTGTTATCAATAAAGCCGATGGTACTAATGTAAGAAAAGCCGAACTTGCCGCTGCCGAATTCAGAAATGCCCTACATCTTTTTCCGCTAACCGAATCAAAATGGTCTCCAAAAGTTTTAACATGCTCATCGCTATACAAACAAGGCATTGATAATGTTTGGGATATGATTGTTGAATATACAAAATTTACAAAACAAAACGGTTATTTTGAATTTCGAAGAACCAATCAAGCTAAATATTGGATGTATGAAACAATTAATAATGCTTTAAAAGATAACTTTTATAATAATAAAATTATTAAATCAATACTAAAAAGTGTAGAAAATGATGTTTTAAATAAAAAGGAAAGTTCATTTACCGCTGCCCAAAAACTTTTAGATATTTATTTTAAAAATACATAATTATAATCGAGCTAACATCTCTTTAAAAAACTTATTAGGAACAAAACCCGATTCATCTTTAGAAAATTCAGGTTTTATTCTGTTTACAAAATACATATCAATATGTCCTTTGTGTTTGGCTAATATTTTACCTCTGCTTTCACATTCAAAAAAATCCTTTATTATTTCATAGGTCGAAACAGAAATATTTACCATTCCGGGAATACATGCCGATTCAATACGTTTGGCAATATTTACTGTATCACCCCAAATATCGTATGCCATTTTTTGTTTACCAACTACCCCAGCAACAATAGGTCCTGTATGTATTCCTATTCTGAATTGCAATGGTTTTGTTCCTGTTTTTTTACTTTCTGCTGCAAGTTTTTTTATTATCTGCTGCAGTTTCAAAGCTACCAAAACAGTATCAAACGCATGACTTTTATTTTTCATAGGAATACCACCCACACACAAATAAGCATCGCCTATTGTTTTTATTTTTTCAATAAAATGACTTGCTACGATATTATCAAATTCAACAAAATAAGTTTGTAAATTAACAACTAACTCTTCAGGAGTAAGATTCTCGGCAAGTTTTGTAAAATTCTGAATATCGGCAAACAATACCGATGCACTTCTGTAAAAACGTGGCGTTGCTTTACCTTTGGTTTTAAGCTCCTCAGCTGTCTCTTCTGGTAAAATATTTAATAATAATAAATCAGCTTTATCTTTTTCTATTTGTAATTTTTGTTCTGCTTCTTTTATTCTGGTGATATCCGATTCTACAATAATATAATTTGTTATCTCTTTTTTATTATCCAAAACAGGAGTTATCGTACTCTGTTTCCACTTTATAATACCCGATTTATCAACTATTGATTTTACAAAGGTAACCGGTTCTTTAGTTTTTATTAATTGTTTAAACAGGTCTTGTTTATTATCGTTTTTACAAAAATCAGTAATTTTATCACCTACCACACCAAGATACTCTTCATATGAATATCCGTACATTTTCTGAAAACTTTCGTTTACCCAATCAATTTTCCCGTTTTTATCAAAAATAATAACAACATTATCGGTTTTACTGGCTACAAGTGATAATTTTCTAAGTTCATCGTTAGCACGTTTCAATTCGGTAACATCAGTATTTAAAATTACATACTGCATTATACGGTCATTCTCATCAAAAATCGGGGTAAGTGATGTTTTAACCCACTTTTTTTCTCCCTCTTTTGTTAGTACTAATGATGTGTGATACATTGACTTACGATATTGAAGTGCCGATTCAAGTTTAGGCAAGAATCTTAATTTTTCACTTACCGTATAAATATCACCGCCTATCTCTTTTGCCAATTCATCAAGATTAAACCCGAAAAGTTTAACAAATCCGTTATTTACATACACAAACCTGCCTCTATGGTCTGCTATAGCTACTGCTGTATTTGTTTTGCTCGCTACCAGCGATAGTTTTTCAAGTTCAACATTCAATGCCTGCATGTGCTCTGTTTGCGAAAGCAACTCCTCACGATACATTAAATTTATCTGTTTTTCTTCCTTTAAATTGTTTAACAATTCTTCATTTTTCTTTTGTAATTGATTTTTTTGTTCTCGAAGAATTGTAATTTGTCGCTTTATCTTAATTAACAGATACACCAATGCTATTATTGACAAAATCAATAATAGCAACAAAATTATGTTAATTTCTAAAAACATCTGCTAGATAATCATGGATTTGTTTTAATACATAACAATATAAGACTTCAATTGTTAAATAACTAAAACATTTTATAAATAAAAGATATTTATTGACAAATATCAAATACTAAAAGAAAAAAAGCCGTTTAAAACGGCTTTTTTTTAATTATTATCTTTTGTTGAACTTATTTTTACTTTAAGTAAAAAGAAGTAATTCTTTTTATCCTCCAACGGTAAAAACTGATAATCAAGTTTTCTGCCTGTTTTTCTGGCAATATCAATTAAACCTAACCCTGCTCCTCCTCTATCCGACAAAGAACCTTCTCTGATTTGTTTTTTATACAAAGCATTCAGTTCTTCTTTCGTCAGGGAATTTATATGGTCTATTGAACTTTTTAATTCTTCAATTCTTTCGTTCAATATTTTATTTGCAGTTATAACATTCCAAACACTATCTTTTTTACCTACTATAAATAAACCACTTCCTATCCTATCATCCGTATCATAATCATCGGAATGTTTTGTCATATTTTGCAAACATTCAACCATTACATGGAAGACTTTTCGTTTAACTGCTTTTTCCTCGTTCGATTTCTCCATATCTCGTTCAGCCATTGAAGTAAACATTTTCATAACTTCGTGACTAAACTCACCTTCATAAACTAACGAGAATCCATTACTCGCCATCTCATCATGCAGTGATAACACAGATTTAATAAAATTGATGTCTGCACTCATTGTATTAGTATTTTCAGTGTTCAAGGTATAATTTTTTAATTTGTTTGTTAAAAATAATATTTTTTTTTCTTAAATATAAGAATAAAATACTAATTTTTAATGTTACAACATATTTTTATTACGCAAACTATCCCCTGTTTGTTTGTTTTTTTATAATTTTTATTTTTTTTACAAATAAAACAATCTACACAAACAACTGTGCATCATGCAGTTTCTTGTAATATCCGTTTAATTCTATCAACTCTTTATGAGTTCCCCTCTCAACAATTTTCCCTTCATCCATAACGCAAATTAAATTTGCATGAACCACAGTTGACAGTCTGTGAGCAATTACTATTGATGTTCTGTTTTTCATCAACCGGTTTAACGACTCTTGCACAAGTTTCTCCGACTCGGTATCAAGCGACGATGTTGCTTCGTCAAGAATCATTATCGGCGGGTTTGCCAAAATAGCTCGTGCTATACTTAATCTCTGACGTTGTCCTCCCGATAAATTACCGCCCCTGTCGCCAATATTTGTCTGATAACCTTCAGGTGTTTCCATTATAAAATCGTGTGCATTGGCTATTTTTGCAGCCTCAATTACTTGCTCCTCGGTAGCATTATCCACTCCAAAGGCTATATTATTAAATATAGTATCGTTAAACAAAATGCTCTCTTGATTAACAATACCCATCAAATTACGCAAGTATTTAAGTTTTATGTTTTTAATATTAATGCCGTCAATTGTTATCTCTCCTTCGGTTACATCGTGAAAACGCGGTAGCAAATCAACCATTGTGGTTTTTCCCGAACCCGATTTCCCTACCAAAGCTACTGTTTGTCCTTTTTTAATCGACAAACTTATTCCATTGATTACAAAATCATCTTTATATTTAAAATATATATTATTATACTTTATCTCATCGTTAAATCTGTCTATTTCAATGGCATTTTCAGCATTCTTAATGGTAATCTCAGCATCTACAACTTTATTTATCCTGTCGGATGCTGCCAATCCTTTTTGAATATTATAAAATGCATTGGTAAACCCTTTTGCAGGATTTATTATCTGTGAAAACACAACCAAATAGCCTATTAACCCTTGCGAGGTAAGCTCTCCCGAACCACTTAATATTAATGTTCCGCCAAACCACAACACAACAGCAACGGTTAAAATCCCCAAAAACTCACTCAATGGAACAGCCAAATCGCGTCGTCTGTCCATTTTTACACGTATGCGTGTATATTCGCTATTAATCTTTTTAAATCTTTCGTTTGATTTTTTTTGTGCATTAAATGCAATAATAATACGTAATCCACCCAATGTTTCTTCAATACGCGAAATTAAATCACCCAAACGTTGCTGTGCCAATGCCGAACTTCGTCGCAATGTGCTGCCTATTTTACCTATTATCAATCCCGATATGGGAAACATTATAAAAACAAAAAGTGTAAGTTTCGGACTTAAAACTATCAGCCCTATTAAATACACAATAATAGTTATCGGCTCTTTAAATAATGCTTCTATCGATTTTATTACCGAAACCTCAACTTCGGTAACATCGTTGGTCATTCGCGAAATAATATCTCCTTTCCTCTCTTGCGAGTAATACGAAAACGGAAGTTTTATTATTTTCGAATACATTTTATTCCTGATATCGTAAACCACTCCTGCCGAAACAGGTATCATCACAAATCTTGACAGATAATAGAATGATGTTTTAAAAAGGTTTGTTGTTACAACAAATATCATTACAAACAACAATCCTTTTATTGCTCCGTAATTTAGAACTATCTGCCCCAAGTAGTAGTTAAAATAAAGAGAGATACCCTCTTTTGTAAATTCAAGATTGGGAACTGTAGTAATTATCTGCTGTTTATCAAACAAAACTTCCAAAAGCGGTATTATCATCAGCATTGAAAAAAGACTGAATATTACCGATAACAGATTGAATACCAAATACATTACAGTATTTCCGGTATATTTTGGAAATACATATTTTAATATTTTAAAAAATCCTTTCAAAACTTCAAATTTTAATAAATTCCTGTATAATTAAACGGTGTAATTTTCATCAGCTCTTGCTTAACTTCTTCCGACACGTTTAATGTTTTAATAAATTCACGAATTGACTCTTCGGTAATATTGGCATTAGTTCTGGTTAACTCTTTAAGTGCCTCATACGGATTAGGGTAATTTTCGCGTCGTAATATTGTTTGAATTGCCTCAGCCACAACTGCCCAATTTGCATTAAGGTCGGCAGCAATTTTTTGTTCATTCAACAGTAATTTTCCTAATCCTTTTTTCAACGATTTTAAAGCTATCAATGTATGAGCCATAGGCACTCCCACATTTCTCAATACTGTTGAATCGGTTAAATCACGCTGCAAACGCGATACAGGTAATTTATTTGATAAATGGTCGTAAATGGCATTGGCTATACCAAGATTCCCTTCGGAATTTTCAAAATCAATGGGATTCACTTTATGCGGCATTGCCGACGAACCAACTTCACCTTTTTTAATTTTTTGCTTAAAATATTCCATTGAAATATATGTCCACATATCACGATCGAAGTCAATAAGTATTGTATTTATTCGACGAAGATTATCAAAAATTGCAGCCATATCATCATAATGCGATATTTGTGTGGTAGTTTGTAAACGTTCAAGTTTTAAGGTGTTTCTTACAAAATTATTTGCAAAGTCAACCCAATCAATATCGGGGAAAGCTACTTTATGAGCATTGAAATTTCCTGTTGCCCCTCCAAATTTTGCAGAACTTGGTATCGATTTTAACAAATTCAACTGTTTGTCGAGACGCTCAACAAAAACCATTATCTCTTTTCCCAAACGTGTTGGAGAAGCAGGCTGCCCATGCGTGCGAGCAAGCATCGGTATGTCGCTCCACGACTCAGCCAAATCGGTTAATACTTCTATCACCTCTTCGAGCAACGGATAATAAACCTCTTGTATGGCATCGCGTAAAGAGTAAGGCACTGCCGTATTGTTAATGTCTTGCGAAGTAAGTCCAAAATGAACAAACTCTTTATACTTCTGTAAATTAAGATTATCAAATTTTTCTTTTATAAAATATTCAACAGCCTTAACATCATGATTAGTAACACTTTCAATCTCTTTTATCCGTTTTGCGTCTTCAATAGTAAAATCGGCATA
>Ga0256845_1000259_pt1 | contig 50415 bp, 52 predicted proteins | sample RiftiametaG_FD_189101 | JGI IMG/M metagenome (GOLD analysis project Ga0256845, IMG submission 189101) | Tube worm associated microbial communities from hydrothermal vent at the East Pacific Rise, Pacific Ocean - Riftia | ecosystem: Host-associated > Annelida > Integument > Unclassified ...
TAGTACATTACGCCGCAAGCGGCGGGGAATAAATCCCGAAGAGATTTAATAATAAACAAAACCATTTCTAATTGATTAACTTCTTTCTCCCATTGACCACTACTAATTTCTTTTCGTATTCGATTAAGAGGTTGTGAGACACTCCCTCTATGAGTTAATCCGAAGTATATTGCTATCTCATTATGATCGGCTTGGTGCCTATTGTGCTTAACATTTGGGATTACTCCCGCCTGCCCAATATTAGCTATCTGGTGGTTGACCTACCTTGCCTGAATGGGATTCCCACCCACTTGAATTATTGACCTTGCTCGGCCGCACACACCCAGTATTTCTTTGTAACAGATAAAAGAAATACCTTACCTTTTACCAAGCTTTAAAAAAAATATTCATACCCCAAAAAAAATTCTGCGTCATGAGAGCCAAACTCTAAACTTGAAATATTACGAGCTCCTTCAATATTTCTAATCTCGTTATATTCAATACCTGCATATACAATTATATTATTTGAAAATTGAGATGATAAAGTAAAGCTACCTTGCGATTTTTTTCCCAATATGTATTGGCCAGCAATATGGTATTTATCATTTAATTGAATATTTAAACCAATAGAATACTCTGTTTGTTTTTCACCATTTAATACTTGCTCAATACTAAATGGTATATCAAAGCTATCATTAACTCTATAACCACTAATTATTTTATAAGAAATACCGCGCTCATAAAAGGCCTGAACATCTGGTAGGCGAAAATGATAGTACTCGAGGGACTTTGGCTTTCTATTGCCGCCATTAATGAAGGAACTAATTCCGGTTATATATGAATATGTAGATGCACTCAAAAAATAACTGATTAATGATGCTTTAACTATATCGTGAGATTTTATATCCCATCCTTTTATTTCATAGAACCTTGCTAAATCAGCAACATCACCTTCATTCGCCTCACCAGTTACAGAATCAAAAAAAAGATCGTACATTGCAGGAAAAAGTTTATCATGGCTATATGCAAAAAAATCAGTAACCTTGCCATGACCATAATACATACGATCTGCAACAATGCCACTTAATTTAGTCCCTGCGGTAAAACCAGCAGCAACTGCATTCATTTCCCAGTCCAAACTATTAGTATCTATATTATTAGGTAATTGAAAGTTTATTGATATACTTTCATCATCTCCAAGTTCATCACTTGTATGTATTTCGGGAGTGAATAAAGTCTGCAAGTAGAATAAATGTGGAACCTCAGATCGTTCCTGCCATTCATAATATGATCCTAATGCTATGTCACGACCACGGTGACCAAATTCATGTAAAGTAAACTCTAAAGCATAATGGCTGTAGTAATTTATAAAGCCCCCCAAGGCAAATGTTAATGTGCGGCTTGAAGAATTATCTTCACCTTTAGGGCTAATCCACTGATCTATCTTATTAAAGATACAGGAGTTCATGTCTTCAATATTATTAGCAAATTTATATCTCCCCCTGTTTGAGGGGGCATTTCCGAAATATCCACTATCTAAAGTTAATACTTTTTTACAATCCGGTTCTTGTTTTAAAACACCGGCAAATACTGAATTATTTAGTGTAAATATTAACAACAAAAATAGCTTAATAACGTTTCTTTTTTTTAGTTCTGAGATCATAGATAATTAATTCCAACGGTGGCTATTAAAGCCAAAAGAGTTCGTTTTTCTTTTTTATAGTTTCCTAATATCTAAAGATTACTTTTTTATTAAATATAATTCAATACTTTATTACATTGTTGAAATTAATATCTCTTAATCAACCTTTTAGATATCTCTAGCTTTTATGGACTATGGACTGCAGGTTTTCAGTTGTTTTTCTAAACACCTCCCCACTTCAAAACGAAGGACTTAACACCTTAAAATTATGGCTATATAATTTAATCCATTCAAAAAAAACTTGGTATGAGGTATCCTTTAATAAATAGAACTTACTTTTGCCAATGATGATATTAAAACATATAAAAAACCTGCCTATTTTAGCTATTTATTATCACCCTCTTCAATATATATTTGCATTTGTTATCACCCTAATTAGCTTGTTGATCATGTTATTTGAACCGGCTTCTGGTGATTGGTTTAGGTATCAATCAATAGAAATAAACCAAGGGGAATGGTGGCGTTTATTAACCGCTAATTTCTGTCATAGCAATTGGAATCATTGGCTTTTGAATATCGCAGGGCTATGGTTAATGGAGGTTTTTTATCAACCGGTATTAAGCCAAAAGTTAAGAGCTAGCTTGCTCTTATTTTGTATGGTGTTTAGCGTTTTTTTAATGCATTTAATAATGAATATTCATTGGTATGTTGGTTTATCTGGAGCGTTACATGGATATCTTATTGGTGGAGCGTTATTATCTTGGAAACAAGCTAAATTACTCAATGCGATGATTATTTTACTCACCACTTCAAAGTTGGTTGCAGAGCTTCTTTGGCCTATTAATACCGCAACAGAAAAACTAATTAATGCCAATGTACTAGAAGAAATACATTCTTTTGGTGCGATTTCCTCAGTTGTATTTTTTATTGGTTTATATTTTTTAAAACAAAAAAAAAGCGTTTTTCATCGTTGAAAAACGCATTACAAACTAATGTTTAACTCTTGAATAAACTAATGCAATGAAATTAGTTTATGATTTTTAGCAATAGTTGCCACACCGATCCCTTTAACACTGGCTAACTCTTCAACCGCTTTAAAATTACCATGTTTTTTTCGATAAGCTATAATGGCTTGCGCTTTTTTAATACCGATCCCTTTTAAGGCCTTTGCAATCGATTTTGCGTCTGCGGTGTTAAGGTTAATACTACTCACTTGTTGAATAGTTGATTTTGTATGGGCGTTTTTAGCCATCACAGTTTGAGAGGAAGTAATAATTAATAATAATGTGATTACAATAGAAGAAATAGTTTTCATGATTGTGCTCCTTTCAATAAAAAAGTTCATTAGTAACAAATGAATTTCTTTTTCCTTGATCTAAAATAGATCACTACTGACCATTATTGGTCAAATCGCCAACTGGCAGAAAAAGAGTACTCCTTTAAGATACGACGATCTAGTTGAAGGCAAGAGAATCAGATATTTCGCACAATTTTTTGAGCGGTTCTTTCGATTGTGTAATCGGCCGGCCAATCACAAGATAAGATGCTCCAGCTTGTAGTGCTTGTTTGGGTGTCATAACTCTAGCTTGATCACCTTTGTCACTGCCCTCAGGGCGTATTCCTGGAGTAACCAGTTTAAAATCTTTGCCGAGTTCAGCAGACAGGTTCTTTGCTTCTAGAGCTGAACAAACAACCCCATCAAGCTTGGCTTCTTGAGCTAATTTAGCTAAGTGTAAAACTTGTTGCTGAATGTCTCTTTTGTAACCAATACTACTGTACTCGTCGGCAGACATGCTGGTTAAAATGGTGACAGCTGTCAACAATGGTCTATTGTCACCAAAAGCGTCCAAAGAGGCTCTAGCCGCTTTCATCATTGCACTACCACCTGTTGCATGTACGTTGATCATCCAAACACCTAAATGGGCGGCAGCGGCGCAAGCTTTAGCAACGGTATTTGGAATGTCGTGAAACTTTAAATCTAAAAAAACATCAAAGCCAAGACTGACCAGCTGTTTTACCCATTCAGGGCCAAATAGAGTAAACATTTCTTTACCTACTTTTAAGCGGCAAAGTTTAGGATCAAGCTGATTAACAATATCTAAGGCTTTTTCTAAACTATCGTAATCTAATGCAATAATTATTTTTGGTTCACTCAACTTATCATTTCCTCAATATTTTTCGCTATCAATTTATAGCGACTCAAAGGGTAAAATTATTCGCCTTCAATGCCTTGAATAGGTTTAACGGTTCCCCAAGACTGACAACTTGGGCATTTCCAAAAGAGTGTTTTTGAATCAAAACCACAATGCACACAATGATAAATAGGTTTATTTATCAATAGTTTTGAAACAACTCCACGTAACATTTGCAAGCTCGGTTTAGCATTTTCACTTGCATGTTTAATATGTAATTCAATTAATTGGAGTAGCCCTTTAATAGATGGATGCATTTCCATTTGTTGAGCAATGTAGTCTGCGGCTTCTCTATCGCCTTTATCAGCTTGTAAGATCTCTGCGTAAGCTAATATAGAAGAAATACCCGCTCCTTTTTCAATAGCTTCAGTTAAAAACATTAATAAACCTTTGTTATCATTCAGTTGCAAATAACAATTGGTTAAAGTATTAATGGCTTCCGGCAAAAAATCGATGTCATATTTTACTAACGCCTTATATGACTTTAACGCTTTTTTATATTGCGCGTTGGAATAATGAATTTCTGCATTGATCAAATTAGCACGAACACAATCCGAGTCGATGTTTAATGCTTTTTTTATCGATTCTGAAGCAATTTTATATTGCTCTTTTTTTACTGCTTCTTCAGCTAGCTCACAATAAAAATGTGAAATTTCTTTTTGAATATTATCCGACATGGGTTTTTGCAATTTGCCTGCCGTTTCTATCGCTTTTTTCCAATCTTTAGTTTGCTGATAAATAATCAGTAATTGCGAAAGGCTAGCATTTTTAAAATGACTATCATTAATTAGTTCTTTAAAAATATTTTCCGCGCGATCTAATAACCCCGCTCCCATGTAATCAAAACCTAGCTCAAGCAATGCTGACTTACGATTTTCTGAGGTTAAAGAAGGTCTTGCAATGAGGTTTTGATGTATTCTAATCGCACGGTTTACTTCGCCTCGTTTCCTAAATAAATTACCTAAAGCTAAATGAGTCTCAACTGTTTCAGAATCAATTTCTAACATACTGACAAAGCTATCTATGGCTTTATCAGATTCTTCATTTAATAAATAATTCAACCCTGTAAAATACGTTTTTGATAAACCTTGTTGATATGAATTATTTTGTTCTAATTTATTTTTGCGACCATTACGAAAACCAAAATACCATGCAACAGGAAGCAATAACACAAATATGAAAATTAACTCATTCATGCTGATGCCCTCTTCTCTTCAAAATGTTGCATATATTGAGTGCTTTAAAAAACAATTAATAATCATCCTTAAGTGGAAGCGATCTTAAATTGCTAATTTCTTTTTTAAGTTCCGTCAACCGTCTATTCGCATTAGCTAATTTGATTTTGTTAGATAAAAAACTACCTAACATTGATGCAATACCCAAAAAGAAACCCAACAATATTGCGGTTATTAATACCCAATTCATTGGCCAATGAATACTAGCAACAAAATAATTGATACTGACCAAATCATCATTTTTGGCAAAAAATAATGCTGAAATCACTGCTATTGCAACAAACAATATAATCAATAGAATATTTTTCAATATTTTAACCCTATCATTAGTTAATTTAACTATTTTAGCTTTGAGACATAAAGCCTATAGCCACGGTATTTTATTATGTAACCAAAGAACAGGATATGTAATAAAATAACAATGACTCTCTACAAACAGCCATCTACAAAACTATTCTATGCAAAACGGTCATCGACAGAATAGCCAAACGAAAAAAAAGCACATCCTAAGATATGCTTTTTTAATAAAACAGGCATAATTTAAGAATTTTTAATACTATCGTTAACACGATCTCTTAACTCTTTACCAGGTTTAAAATGAGGAACATGTTTTCCTTCTAGACTAACTGACTGGCCTGTTTTAGGATTTCTTCCTACTCTAGGTGCTCTATAATGCAGTGAAAAGCTACCAAAACCTCTAATTTCTATTCTTTCACCTTGCGCTAAAGATTGCGCCATATGTTCAAGCAAGCTTTTAACAACTAACTCAACATCTTTTAAAGATAATTGAGGCTGTCTTTCAGCAAGTTTTTCGATTAACTCAGACTTTGTCATTCAGCCTTCCAGGAGATTCAAATAATATACCCACACCTTAGTCAATTTATCAGCAAAAAGCAAAAAAAAATGCCCAAAATCAATAGATTATGAGCATTTTTCAAAATTGACCTTATAAAAAAGGTGCAACTTTAGAGACCAAAATTATTTTTGGTCAAGTTGTTCTTTTAACAAATCACCAAGCGTTGCAGGAGCACTTGACTCATCGTCTTTGCTAAACTCAGCAACAGCATCGGCTTCTTCTTGTTTGAACTTCGCTTTAATTGATAAAGAAATACCACGATTCTTCTTATCAACTGCTGTGAATTTAGCTTCAATTGTGTCACCTTCTTTAAAATGCTTGCTAGCATCTTCAACACGTTCTTCACTAATTTCAGAAGCTCTTAAATAACCTTCAATGTTTTCACCAAGAGAAACTTTAACGCCTTTAGCATCTGCACTGATAACAGTACCAGTGACAATCGTACCTTTGGCATTTTCAGCAACAAATTCAGCAAATGGGTCAGAATCAACTTGTTTGATACCAAGAGAAATTCTTTCTCTTTCTGCATCTACCGATAATACAACGGCTTCAACTTCATCACCTTTATTAAATTCACGAACGGCTTCTTCACCAGTAAGCGTCCAAGAAATGTCAGATAAATGAACGAGTCCATCAATGCCGCCATCTAATCCAATAAAGACACCAAAATCAGTAATCGATTTAATATTACCTTTTACTTTGTCATTTTTGTTGAATTTGCTTGCGAATTCGCCCCATGGATTAGCAATACATTGCTTAAGCCCAAGAGAAATACGACGACGTTCTTCATCAATATCAAGAACCATCACTTCAACTTCATCACCTAGGTTAACCACTTTGCTTGGGTGAATGTTTTTGTTAGTCCAATCCATTTCAGAAACATGAACTAAACCTTCTACACCTTCTTCAATTTCAACAAAACAACCGTAATCGGTTAAGTTAGTTACACGACCGAATAAACGTGCACCTTCAGGGTAACGACGGTTTAAATCTGCCCAAGGATCTTCGCCTAATTGTTTCATTCCAAGTGATACACGTGAACGTTCACGATCATACTTAAGAACTTTAACGTCGATTTCATCACCCACTTGAACCACTTCAGAAGGATGTTTAACACGCTTCCAAGCCATATCAGTGATATGTAATAAACCATCAACGCCACCTAAATCAACAAAAGCACCGTAATCAGTTAAGTTTTTAACGATACCTTTAGCGACTGCGCCTTCTTCTAGTTTTTCTAATAATTCTTCTCTTTCAGCCGAATTTTCAGCTTCAATAACACTTCGACGAGAGACAACAACGTTGTTTCGTTTTTGATCTAGTTTGATAACCTTAAATTCTAGGTCTTTTCCTTCAAGATGAGCTGTATCACGAACTGGACGTACATCAACTAATGAACCTGGTAGGAATGCGCGAACATCCTTGATTTCAACGGTAAACCCGCCTTTAACTTTACCCGTAATAACACCAATAACAGTTTCACTTGCTTCACAAGCTTTCTCTAGCTCAATCCAAGTTGCAAAACGTTTAGCTTTTTCACGTGATAGTTGAGTTGTACCATAACCATCTTCAATGGCTTCTAATGAAACATCGACAGAATCGCCAATCACGACTTCAACGTCGCCTTTTTCATTTAGAAATTGATTTAAAGGGATAACGCCTTCTGATTTTAGCCCAGCACTGACCGTAACGGTTTCACTATCAATAGCAACGACTATTCCAGATACAATCGCACCTGGTCGCATTTCCGTTTCTTTAATACTCTGTTCAAATAACTCTGCGAAACTCTCGCTCATCTTAATTGTCCTAAAAAACACAAAAAATAGCTTTTAATAAACTTTCTTTTGCATATGGTTACAAAGATCAAAAAAACATCCAGTTTTTTATGAAATTTTATATCAAGCCGATTATTCCATTAATCAGCAAAAAATTAAGGCTTTTAATTAAATATTGCTAAAAAAAATCTATTTAGAAAATTTTTCTTTGGCAAAATCAATCACTTGAGAGAAAACTTGCTCAATAGTTAAGTTAGAGCTATCAACTATTAATGCATCATCAGCAGCAACTAATGGTGAAACAGATCGTGTTTTGTCTCGTTCATCGCGCGCTTGTATGCTCTCTAAAAGCGCGCGCATATTAGCACCAACGCCTTTGTTTATCAACTGTTGGTAACGTCTTTTTGCTCGACAATCAGCACTTGCTGTTAAGAATATTTTTACAGGAGCATCAAAAAAGACCACCGTTCCCATGTCTCTACCATCGGCAACTAACCCCGGCGCTTTATCAAAATCTCTTTGTCTCGCTAATAATGCCTCTCTTACTGGAGTGATAGCAGCCACTTTTGAAGCCCATTGAGCAGCTTCATCAGTACGGATCTCTTGAGATAAATTAATGCCATTTAAATAAGCTTCAACTTCCCCATTAATTGAATTTAATTTGAAATCAACATCTAAACGACGAGCCAATTCGGCTATTTGAGTTTGAACATCTTGACTTAATGGCTCCATAGAAAGGTCTATTTTTTGCTGAATAGCTGCAACACCAAGAATTCGGTATAACGCGCCACTATCTAATATATGCCAACCAAATTCTTCAGCAACGAGTTGAGTAATTGTTCCTTTTCCTGCACCAGAAGGTCCATCAATAGTAATTATATTTTTCATCATAATTTATGCATATTATTAAACGCTAAAAAGCATTAGTTTAAGATCTCAGTGATTGCTGAGATGTATTTTTTATTCTCTAGCGATAAACCAATGCTCACGCGCAAGTGATTTGGCATTTTGTAATTAGCGAGAGGCCTGACAATAACGCCTTTGTGCAATAGCTTTTGGTAAATTGGTTGAGCATTTACCCCCATATCAATGCTTAAAAAGTTTCCAACAGAGGCAATGAAAGATAAATCGAGCTGCTTGCAGCTTTCAATCAATTGCTGCATGCCTTGCTGGTTAACCGATATTGATTGTTGTAAGTATTGCTCATCATCTAATACCGCTATTGCTGCCGCTAATGCAAAACTATTAACGTTGAAAGGCTGTCTTACTCTATTTAATAACCCACAAATAATCTCACTAGAAATGGAATATCCGATCCGTAGCGAAGCTAAACCATACGCTTTAGAAAATGTTCTTGTAACAATTAAGTTTTCAAAATCACTCAACCATTCAACACTATTAGGAATTGAGCCATCTATCACGTATTCGCTATAAGCTTCGTCAACCACAACAATAATATGGCTTGGGACTTTGACTAAAAAAGATTTTAGTTCTTTATCGGTTAACCAAGTCCCTGTTGGATTATTTGGGTTAGCAATAAAAATCATTTTTGTTTTGTCAGTTATTGCTTGAAAAATTGCATTTAAATCATTTCCCCAGTTTTTAGCCGGAACTTCAATTAAACGAGCTCCAATGGCTTGAGAAACGAGTGGGTAGACACAAAAAGCATACTGCGAAAAAATAACTTCATGATCGGGTAAAAGAAACGTTCTGGCAATAATTTCTAATACATCATTAGAGCCATTGCCTAGTGTAATTTGACCTGCCGCAACATTATGGCGCTCACTCAAAACAGACTTTAGATAATGCCCATTAGAATCTGGATACCGCGATCCCTGTGATATTTCTTTATCAATCGCTAATTTAACTTGCTGACTTAATCCAAGAGGATTTTCATTACTCGCTAACTTAACAATTTGACTAATTCCTAACTCACGCTCTAGTTCACTAACAGGTTTTCCCGCTAAATAGGGCTGTAGTGTTTGAACTCCTGGGTTAGCAAGAGCCACATAATCACAAGACATATTAATCCTCGAAACTGTTTCTTTAAATTGATAAATAAAGGTTAATTAATCATCAGTTGAAGAATCAGAATCTTGAGGATTAACCTCGGTATTATCTGTGGAATTTGATTCCGCACTTTCAACATGACTCTCGTTCGATTCTTCATCGTCAGTTTCAGCCGTTTCAAGCTCATCAATCCGTTGTAAACCAACCAAGGTTTCAGCTTCTTGTAATCGAATTAATCGAACACCTTGAGTATTTCTTCCCATCACTCGAATTTCATCAACTCTTGTGCGTACTAATGTACCGCCTTTACTAATTAGCATGATTTCGTCACCATCTTTGACTCTAACCGCACTAATGGCTTTACCGTTTCTATCACTTAAGGTAATCGAAATAACACCTTGGCCACCACGCCCCCTTAATGGATGTTCGGTCATACAAGTTCGTTTACCGTAACCATTTTCAGTGACTGTCAAAATTTGGCTATCTTCATCCGCTCTTACTAAAGCGATAACACGTTGTTCGTCTGAGATTCTAATCCCTCTAACACCTCGCGCCGTTCGACCCATTTGACGTACATTCTCTTCATGGAAACGAATCACTTTTCCTGCATTACTAAATAGCATGAGATGATCTTCACCACTTGTAACCACAGTTCCAATTAATTCATCGCCTTCATCAAGTCTAAGCGCAATGATGCCATTGGCTCTTGGTCTAGAGAACTGTTCAAGAGAGGTCTTTTTAACCGTTCCATTAGCCGTTGCCATAAAGACATATTCATCTTCTTTGTATTCTTTAACTTGTAAAATACTGCTAATACTTTCGCCTTCAGCGAGAGGTAAGATATTAACAATGGGTTTACCTCGTGAACCACGACTAGCAAGCGGTAATTCAAACGTTCTCAACCAATAAACCTTACCTGTCGAAGAAAAACACAATATTGTTGCATGAGTCGAGACGACTAAAAGTTTTTCGATAAAATCTTCTTCTTTCATCTTGGTGGCCGATTTACCTTTGCCCCCACGTCGTTGCGCTTCATACAAGTTTAATGGCTGATATTTAACGTAACCTTCATGCGATAATGTAACAACAACATCTTCTTCGGGGATTAAATCTTCAATCAATAAGTCGGCACTGCTATTGGTAATTTCGGTTCTTCTTTCATCACCAAAGGTTTCTTGAATTTCAATTAACTCTTCACGAATAACTTCCATCAATCGTTCAGCACTATTTAATATGGTTAATAACTCGGCAATTAATGCAATTAATTCTTTATAGTCATTAATGATTTTTTCATGCTCTAAACCAGTTAACTTATGAAGTTTTAAATCTAATACCGCTTGAGCTTGATTTGGTGAGATAAAATATTTCCCATCAACGAGTCCATACTGCTCATCTAAATCATCAGGCCGACAAGCATCTGAACCTGCGCTATCTAACATCGTTAAAATGGCACTAGCATCCCAGCCTTTTGAAAGCAGTTGTTGTTTAGCAACAGCCGGATTATCTGCTTTTTTAATCAATTCAATAATTTCATCAATGTTGGCTAAAGCTAAAGCTAAACCTTCTAAGATGTGTGCTTTTTCTCTGGCTTTTCTTAAATCAAAAACAGTTCTTCTTATAACAACTTCTTTTCGATGCTTAACAAAAGCTTCTAACATTTCTTTTAAGGTAAATAATTTAGGTTTGCCGTCTTCCAATGCAACCATATTAATACCAAAAACAGTTTGCATTTGAGATTGAGAATAAAGGTTATTCATCATCACATCTGAATTTTCCCCTCGTCTTAACTCAATCACCATTCGCATGCCGTCTTTATCTGACTCATCTCTAAGAGCGGTGATACCTTCAATTTTTTTATCTTTGATCAGATCGGCTATTTTTTCTATAAGGCGGGCTTTATTAACTTGATAAGGAAGCTCAGTAACTACAATGCTTTCTTTGCCATTTTTTTCATCGGTTTCAATATGATGACGAGAGCGAATATGAATGCGTCCTTTACCTGTTTGATAGGCTTGAAGGATCCCTGCACGTCCATTAATAATACCTTGAGTCGGAAAATCTGGTCCTGGAATATGTTCCATAATAGCTTCTAAATCCATCTCAGGATTGTCAATAAGCGCTAAGCAAGCACTAATGACTTCATTCATGTTATGAGGTGCAATATTCGTTGCCATGCCTACAGCAATACCTGAGGAGCCATTAACCAGTAAATTGGGGACTCTCGTTGGTAATACTTTGGGCTCACTTTCTGAACCATCGTAGTTTTCTTGCCAATCAACGGTTTCTTTATCTAAATCGCTAAGTAGTTGGTGAGCCAATTTATCCATTCGGACTTCGGTATAACGCATCGCCGCCGGTGAATCGCCATCAACCGAACCAAAGTTCCCTTGACCATCAACCAGCATATAACGTAAAGAAAATGGCTGAGCCATTCTTACGATGGTGTCATAAACAGCAGTATCACCATGTGGATGATATTTACCAATAACATCACCAACCACACGAGCTGATTTTTTATAGGCTTTGTTGAAATCATTAGACAGAACATTCATGGCGTATAATACTCGCCTGTGAACTGGTTTAAGACCATCTCTAACGTCTGGAAGTGCCCGACCAACAATAACGCTCATTGCGTAATCTAAATAGGATACTTTTAATTCATCTTCAATGTTGATTGGTAGAACTTCTTTAGCGAACTCACCCATAAACGACCACTATCCTTTATCTTATTGATTTTATACGATTATTTGTAATTTTTTAAGGTCTTGAAACGTCCATTAAAAATTTAATTACAGCAATAAAAAAGGCACCTAACGGAATTACTTAATTGCGATAAGTAAACTTCAATTAGAGCACTTAAATTAGCGGCAAATTATATCATAAAAACTAGCTACTACCTGTACTAAATTTCATCGAAAGTATGTATCATACTTAAGGCAAAAATTGATGTTGTTCTTTTGTACGATTAATGAACAGCCTGACTGTTTTTTTAATCAAAACTCTATTTATTAACTCATAAAAATGTAGATATCATGGCAAATACTCTTAACGTAGATCCAGCAGAAATAAAAAAGTTTTCAGATCTCGCTTCACGCTGGTGGGATAAAGAAAGTGAATTTAAACCGCTGCATGAAATTAACCCTTTAAGACTCAATTATATCATTCAAAATGCGGGTCCATTAAACCACAAAGAAGTGATTGATATTGGCTGCGGTGGTGGGATTTTATCCGATTCTATGGCATTGCAAGGCGCAAAAGTCACTGCAATAGATATGGGTGAAGCACCTTTATCAGTTGCCAAACTGCATCAATTGGAATCAGGGCAAAATGTTGACTATCAACAGATCACTGCTGAACAAATGGCCGAAAAACACCCTGAGAGTTTTGACCTAGTAACTTGCATGGAAATGTTAGAACACGTACCCGATCCTGAATCAGTCGTACAAGCTTGTGCGGTTCTGGTTAAACCGGGTGGTGATTTATTTGTATCAACAATTAATAGAACCATGAAAGCATTCGCTTTTGCGATTGTGGGTGCTGAATATGTTTTGCAAATGCTACCAAAAGGAACCCACCAGTACGAAAAATTTATTAAACCATCTGAAATTGCTTCCTGGTCACGTCAGTCTAATTTAGAGTTAAAAAATATTATTGGCATGCATTACAACCCATTGAGTAAAAGTTATAAATTAGACAAAGGCGTTGATGTTAATTATTTAATGCATTTCAAGAAGCCAAACGCCATTTAATCAAAAAGATAACACCGGTACCATCTTGTCGATTAATCGCTTTAACCGATGCGCTGTGAAAGTCCGCAATTAATCGAACGATGTACAAACCTAAACCTAGATTTTTTCCCGAAGCTTGTTCGCTCGTTCTAACAGACACTAATGAATGAAAAATCCGTTTTAAATATTTTTTCTGGATCAATGGCCCGGAATTTGAAACAGAAAGAAAATAGGCGTTTTTCTTTTGCTTAAAATTAATCAATATTAATGAGTTGATTTGACTAAACTCCATCGCATTTGAAATAAGTTTATCCATCATTTCCGCAAAAAGTTCTACAGAAATTTCCTGTTGCTTTTGTTCTACATTTGTTTCAAAAATAAATTGATATTCAGAAAATGACGATTGATAACCGTTAGTGATCTGTTGTAAAAAAACACCCATATCAACCATTTCTTTTTCTGCCGTTTGCATTGCATCTTTTACACCTGAAGCTTGACGCATTCTTGAAAGAATTTCTCCTAAACGTTGATTTCCTTGCAGTGCTCTATTGATTATTTCTTTATCATCTTCGCTTTGACAACCTAATAATAAATTGTCTAACGACGAACGAACAATCGCCATAGGTGTTCTTAATTCATGTGATAATCGAGAAGCCAGTTTTTCTAGGTGATCATTATATTCAAATAATCGATTTCCCATGTGACTAAATGCTTTATATAACTCATCTAATTCATCGCCTTTCTCAAAATCATAACTATCAACATCACCATCTAAAGAAAGAGGAGCGCTCATACGCCCACTTGAATCAACCACCTGTTCAATTGAAGTACTCAGTTTTTTAATTCGATTAACGAGTTTGGCAACATACCAAAAGATGAGCCAGATAATAAGAATAAAAACAACAAAGATAATAGCAAACATATTTAACAATGTTTTCTTTTGCAAAACCTGTACTCTAGCAATATTTTCTTCAAGCAATATAACGCCATAAATTTTATTATCTATTTTAATTGGGTAAGTTGCCATGGCGATGGATTGTTCCGAATTAACGGCATTTTCTATACGACTAGTAGGCTCACCTTGCAATGCAAGTGAAATATCATCCGACGCTAAATAAAGACTATTTTTTCTAACATCAAAAACAATTTTAGACTGCTCGTTTAATATCCAGTCTAATAATGGAATAGAATTATCATTAGCGATAAATGATTCGAGATTTCCAGTAGAACTAAGCACCCTACCCTGATTATCTAAAAGCCAAATTCGTTGTGCTGACGACAGTTCAACATGTTTAAAAAAATCCACTATTTTTTCTGATGGCCAAACTAACAAATTATTTTCATAATAAGATGAAGCATTCGTATTTATAAAATATTCCCCATCTTTTTGATCAACATTTTTGTGCGAAACTTTAATAGATACAGGTTTTAGCCCTGAAGGAAATTGAAGTTCAATATTAAAACCTGTAGCGGTTGTTTGCCAAACAGCTTTGTAGCGCCAGTCAATAATATATTGAGAACCTTTTTTTGTTCTTACAGAAAACTTACCACTGGAATTAGTATAGAGCTTTAACTTTTTGATCTTTCCGGATCTCAATTCAACTTCAACCTCTAATAGATCGAAATTCGCCTCTTTTTTTGATGATGGAAAGATAACAAATTGATCTTTTATCTTAACTGAAAGAATTAAATGTTTTTTGTGATGTCCAAGCAATATAGCCATTGAACTATTATTATTTTCAAAGTGTTTTTGATGAATTATATAACTATTCCAGTCATCAAAATAACCATCTAAATTAAATGATTGACCAAGTGAAAAGACAAACAACTCTTTTGATATAAGGTTTCTATTATTGGGTAAAAGACTTTCTTCGAACCAACTTTTGTTTAATTCAAGTTGATGTGATATTAATTTTGTCGATAAGACTAAATTTTTTTTAAGATCGTTTTCAAGTGTTTTTTCTATCTCTTTTAATACCCCTACAGAAGCCACTGGAATTAATAATATGAGTAAAATAATTAATAAAAACTTATAACTCAATGGCCAACGTGATGGATGAAAAACATTATTTAACATAATAACAACTTATTGGCATTTTAAAACACGTCACCGTATATACCTATTATCATTTAAGATACAGGAACATGGGCATAGGAATATTTTATACAGTATCAGCTCGCTAGGTCTTCCAACGATACCCCATACCATAAACTGTTTCAATCTTATTAAAACCAGACTCTATCGCTACAATTTTTTTTCTTAATCTTTTTACATGAGATGTTACAGTGCTATCATCAACTACAGCTTTAGCGGCTTGCATTAATTGTTCTCTGGTTTTTACATGCCCTGGGCGCTTGACTAAAGAGTTTAAAATCCAAAACTCTGTTAACGTGATCTCAAGTGGTTTTTCATTCCAACTTGCGGTAAAACGATTAAGATCTAATTTTAATTGATCAACTTCTACAAATTCATCTTGTATTTGCATATTTTGTTTAACCGCATCAATACGTCTAAACAATGCTGAGATCCTTACCATAATTTGTGTCAGGCTAATGTCTTTTGTTAAATAATCATCTGCACCTAATCGTAAACCTGAAATGGTATCAAACTCGCTGTCTAAAGCCGTTAAAAATATAATCGGCAGTGAAGCGGATTGAGCTCGTAAAAAACGGCATAGCTCAAAACCACCTTCAGGATCGTCAGCTAACCCCACATCTAAAATAGCAAGATCAGGTAGACGAGACTCAAATGCTTGCATGGCTTCATGCTTATTTTCATAAGCAAAAACCTCATAACCTTGTTTTCTTAATGATGATGAATAATTTTCTCTAATCGATTTTTCATCTTCAACTAAAGCAATCCGCTTAGCCATTTTATATTCTCAGTATGAACAATTATTAATAACACTATTTATAACATCATTTGTCTCGGTTTTTCATGTTAAATAATGATTTTTAATAAATGACATATTTTCGCCATATTGTTACTCAACATTTACAGAATTAAAGCGTTTTATATGCCGAATAAGTTGTTTAAATCTCATGGTGTTCAACTAAGTTCATCAAACATCTGAAGAACACTTTGGGCTAAAACAATTTCTCTCTGCGGGAAAACAAGGATGATAAACCGCCAAGGATGGCCAACCAATGATTCAACAATATAAGACATTAATTATTTTAAACTAACTTAAAAGGGTAACATCATGAAACGTACTACAATCATTGCAAGCTTGTTAATTACAACTTCTTTCACAACAAATGTTGTTTTTGCAAAAGCCGCAACCACCGAAGAAAATATTGGTTTCTTTTCAGGCGCTATAGCTGGTGCGGCAATTGGCGGGCCTTTGGGCTTTGTTGTTGGAGGAATTACTGGAGCGCTAACAGGTGAGCAAGTAAATAAAGCCAATCAGTTTGATCAGGTAAACGAAGAGTTAACGAGCCAAAAACTTAAAAATAACAGCTTACAACAGGCAATCACTCAATTGCAGCATACTCAACAAATAGATAGCAATATTACAACTAACAACATTGAAAATGACTGGTTAACTGAAGGCCTGAGTTTAAATTTGTTATTTACAACTAACTCATCACAATTATCGATTAACGACCAATCAACAATTAAACGCTTATCTTTTGTACTTAATAAGTACCCTGAAATGAATATTCAACTTGATGGATATACTGATCCACGAGGAAGTGATTCAGCTAATTTAACCTTGTCACAACAACGCCTTGAATCAGTCAAAAAAGCATTTTCAATAAATGGTATATCTTCAAACCGTTTAAGATTAAATGCTCATGGTGAGACTAAATTTTCTGAGCAAGAGATCAATTTAGATAGTTATGCTAGAGAACGCCGTGTAAGTATTAATCTTATAGCATCACAAGAGGAAAGTGTTGCACAAAATTAATGAAATTTAGAGCATTATTTTTAGAAATAATGCTCTTTTTAAATCAAAACAATCGAAAAATAGGTAAATCAAGGCGTATTTAAATATTCTTTAACTTCTACCCTCTTGTATTATATATTAATTCCAAACAGCTCTAAGAAGACACTTTTAAACAACCATTTAATCTTTTCATTTTTTTGTTTTTTAGACAATTATTAAATTAAGGCTAATCAATTTATCACTTACCACATCATTAATAAATCTTAAATTGATTGGTGTTTCTCAGTAAGAACCACTTTACCAATGAGGTGATTATTATGATGTCAGGACAAGTATCTGCGGAGATTGGACACTGGTATCGTCCAATTGATAACCATAATTTATTTGAAGTAGTTGCAATTGATTATGAGGAACAAACCATCGAGATCCAAAACTTTGATGGCAATATTGAAGAAATGGAATTTACTGGTTGGAAAGTTCTAATTCCTTATGAAATATCCCCCCCTGAAGACTGGACTGGCCCTTATGAAATTGAACGCGATGATCCTGCGTTTAATACTTATGCGATCAACGAGGCGCTTAAACAAATAGAAGAAGGTTGCCATCTAGAAGCTGGATAAACAATCAAAAAAGCTTTAACAAAAGTATAAAAAAATCAACTTAAACCTCTCGCACTCAATCTCAGGCATGTTAGAATACGCCCAAATTTACTATTGTTAATATTAGGCCTCAAAGCATGTCAGAAAACACCAATAAACCAATCAGCTATAAAGATGCTGGTGTCGATATTGAAGCTGGAAATCAACTTGTAGAACGTATTAAAAGTGTTGCCAAAGCAACCAAACGCCCTGAAGTAACCTCAAACTTAGGTGGCTTTGGCGCAATGTTTGAATTACCAAGCGGGTACCAACAACCTGTATTAGTTTCTGGTACTGACGGTGTCGGTACAAAATTGCGTTTAGCCATTGATGCAGGCATTCATGACAAAGTAGGTATCGATTTAGTGGCAATGTGTGTCAATGACCTTTTAGTTCAAGGTGCAGAACCTTTATTTTTCTTAGATTATTACGCAACAGGAAAACTTGATATAGATACAGCTGCAAGTGTTATTACCGGAATAGGAGAAGGTTGTAAGCTCTCTAATTGTTCATTGATTGGTGGTGAAACAGCCGAAATGCCTGGCATGTATGAAGGTGAAGATTATGATTTAGCCGGATTTTGTGTTGGTATTGTTGAAAAATCTAAAGTCATTGATGGTAGCCAAGTGCAACAAGGCGATCAATTAATAGGATTAGCATCAAGTGGCCCCCACTCTAATGGTTTTTCATTAATTAGAAAAATCATTGAAGTAGCAAAAGCTAATTTACAACAAGACTTTGATGGCAAAACACTTGCAGATACTTTGCTTGAACCCACTAAAATTTATGTTAAGTCTGTTTTAGCATTAATTGAAAAATTTAACGTCAAAGCGTTATCACACATAACAGGCGGTGGTTTACTTGAAAATATCCCTCGTGTATTACCAGCCAATACTTGTGCACAAATTGATCAATCAAGTTGGAATATTCCTTCAATTTTTAACTGGTTGCAAGAAAATGGTAATGTCATTCAGAGTGAAATGTATAAAACTTTTAACTGTGGTGTCGGTATGGTTTTAGTGGTTTCACCTGATGAACTTGACGGTGCTATTGCTTTATTAAACACTTTGGGTGAACAGGCTTGGCATATTGGTGAAATTATTGAAATGACTGATGACCAACAAGTAACATTCATCCAATAACATCAACAAACTTTAAAACCTTCAGCTTTAATTGATTAAAACTTTGACTCAAGATATCGACTAAGATGCAAAAAAAAAATATTGTAATTTTAATCTCTGGAAGTGGTTCAAACTTGCAATCATTTATTGACTGTCAAAAGTTAAATCGATTAGCAGGAACCATATCAGCCGTCATTAGCAATAAAGCAGATGCATATGGGTTAATTCGTGCTAAATCGGCTAATATTCCTGCTATATCAATCAAACATACTGATTACTCAAGCAGAGAGGCTTTTGACCAAGCTCTATCGGATCAAATTGAGCAATATAATCCTGACCTAATCATTTTAGCGGGATTTATGAGGATCTTAACATCAAACTTTGTCGCAAAATATCGCGGAAAATTATTGAACATTCACCCCTCTTTGTTGCCTAAGTACCCAGGATTACATACACATCAACGAGCCATAGAAAATAAAGATGTAGAACATGGAACGAGCATACACTTTGTCACGGAAGAATTAGATGGTGGTCCACTGATTGCGCAAGCAAAAATTTTAATTAGTGATAAAGATAACGTTGATAGTTTATTTAAAAAGATTCAAAAATTAGAGCATAAAATCTACCCTCAGATTGCACAAATGTTCTTAGAGAATAAAATAGAATTAAAACAGGATGATATATATTTTGAAAATAGCAAATTGGAAGCCCCTTTCATTCTTTAATCAACATTTATTAATCGCTTGTTGCATTACTACTTTTATTGCTTTTTTATTGCTCAATAATAAGGCTCATGCAAATACAAATGCCGTAATAAAGTTACCCGAAAGCCAGTTGATTCTCTCAGTAAAAGAAGATAAAGCTCTAGTCTCCAACAATACAACTAACAATAACTGGCTATTTTTGCATCCCTACACAGCGCATTACCAAGTCAGTTACAATGGTAGCCCAGTTGGTAAAGCCACCCGAAAATTGACCATTGCCGATAAACAATGGCAATTAGAAACAAAAGCAAAAATCAAAAAATATCTTCTAACGGCAAAAAGTTATGAAACGACTCAGTTTCATATAAAAGATAATCAACTGATGAGCGACTATTTTGTAACTCGTTCTAAAGTAACATTTCAAAGCGAAAAAGTAGTTAAACAATTTTTTGATTGGGAAAAGAAAACTGACTCAGGTTTTAAAGGTAAAAAAAAATGGCATATCCCTTTAGATAACCAAGTTTATGATCGAGCATCACATATTGTAAAGTTTCGTTCAGATCTGCTTTCAAATAAAACCGCCTTTAATTACGACGTTAGTTACAGAGGTAAAATTAAAACTTATCAATATACTCAAGAAAAAGAAGAAAAGTTCAAAACCAAAATGGGTGAATTAAATACCATTAAATATATCTACAAAAAATCTGAAAAAGGAAAATTTATTTTATGGCTTTGCCCTGAACTTAACTATATTCCTGTAAAAATTGCTCAGTATGAAAAAGATGGTTCAGTGATCAGTTTTTTGCTTGAATCGCTGGAATATAATTAACGGATAAAATTAAGCCGTAACTTATAATCCTATCAAGCTTTTAACACGTTTTTCGGTACTTTTCATTCCTGCGTTTTTACCTAACTGCAACGATTCTTTTATATTTTTATTATTAAATTTAAATTCACGTAACGCTAATAAGCCGCCAACCCGATTACTACTTGCACAATGAATAAATACTGGCTTTTTATCACTTAGCACAAAGTGTAAACGCTGAGCATTATCAACAGTGATCCCATTCATCCCAGCAATAGGTAATGAAACATATTTCATTCCCAATTTTTCTACCACATCTTTTTCATCAAATTCGCTAAACTCATGTTCAGTTCTAAGGTTAATCACTATTTTTGTACCTTGTTTTGCCAGTTGTTTTAAATCATTAATACTTGGTTGACCCGCTGTCACAATATTCTCACTTGGAGAATTAGCATTCATCATATCGAATTGGGAAAAATCTTTTGCAAAAAGCGTAAAACTGCTTAATTGAAAGATCAAAGAAAACAATAAAATCAACAAGTTACGAGAAACAAACATTAGAAAATCTCCTAAGAACACTAAATAACATGAATAAAGTAGACAGTTTAACTAAAATTCTAGCAAAATCAAATTGACTTGACCCAACTAATTCGCTTACTCTTTATAAGATCAATAATAACGATAAAGAGAATAATATGTCACTTACAAACGCTTTTGCACTCATGTATGGTCCTAGCAAAGAATGGCTAAATATTAGTCAACAAAAACAAAGCATTAGCCATATCTACCTCACATTTTTAATTTTTTTCGCAGCAATACCGCCCGCAGCCGCATTTGTTGGTAGCACTTATGTTGGTTGGCAAATAGGAGCAGGCAATACACATACACTAACCACTGAGAGCGCTTTATATTTATCGGTTATTGCTTATTTTGCAATATTAATTGCTGTATTTGTACTCTCTATATTCATCCAATGGATGGCTAAAACCTATGGAGCAAAACCAAGCCTGTCAGAATGTGTCAACTTAACGGCTTATAGCTTTACCCCACTTTTTTTAGCCGGTTTTTTAGGTGCTTTTCCTATTTTATGGCTCGACATGTTGGTTTCTTTGTTTGCCATTGGAATGTCCGTTAATTTGTTATTCAAAGGTGTTCCGCAATTAATGGGCATCAACGAAGAAAAAGCTTTTTTATTTTCAAGTTCAATATTAACCGTTGCAATGGTTAGCCTAGTTGGAATGTTAGCTATTACCGTGATCTTTTGGGGATCGGGTTTTTCACCAGTATTTCAGCCACAATAACGGATATAAAATTGGAAATTATTTACTGGCTTATCCCTCTATCCATTATCATTCTAGCGATAGCCGTATTGATATTTTTTTGGGCCGTTAAAGACGGCCAATTTAATGATCTAGATTCCCCAGCCGTTAATATTTTGCTAGATGATGATTTAAATAATTCATTATCTAGCAATGCTGAAAAAGATGAATAAGAGAAGCATAAAACACTTAATATTTTTTTCTGTCCTTTTATTTAGCCCCTTTCTCTTTTCCAAGAGCAACCTCACAATTAACAAACCGTTTAAAGTTCTTTCTATTAATGGTCAATCGTTAACCAAATTAAACATTCATACCCCTGTTCAACTAAAATTGAACGCAGGCATTAATCGTATTGCTCTTATGTTGAGCATAAATGTTGATACTCATTCAAACCCGTTAACGAATCAGCAAATGATTGATAAAGATCCAAATAACAATCAAGTGTCCTCTGTATTTATTTTAACTTTTACTTTAAAGAATAATAAAAATTATCGTTTATTATCATTAAGGCCTATTGATGCAGCCAGTATTAAAAAATCACTTAAAAATCCACTTATTAATATTATTGATGAGAAAGGTCAAAGGGTAAAAACAAAAAAAAGCTTCCCTTCTACTCAATCAATAAAATCCATTCATCAATTAACTCGACCAAAATTTATTTACCAAGAAAAAATTAAAATAATTTCAGCTCATTAACACTAATTTACATTTCTATTGATTAACAAAAAATTTAAAACTTTCTTCTTAACTAAGTGTTATGATCTCTCTGTTTTTTCATACCAACAAATTAACAGGTTTAAACTTTTGCAAACAATTAATATATTCAGTGCCTTGTTGTTAGGCTTAATGGGAGCCGGACATTGCTTGTCAATGTGTGGAGGAATTATTGCTTCTTTGTCTATGTCATCCACTGAAGATAATAAGAAAAAATGGCGCTACATTATTATTTATCAAGTTGGACGAATTAGTAGCTATACCATATTTGGCTTCATCGCCGGTTGGCTAGGATTGCAATTTAGTCATGCAAGTCCTTTACCCTATCTACAAGTAATTTCAGGGCTTTTATTAATTGCCATGGCTCTTTACACCAGTCGATTATGGATGGGTTTATCTAAGCTTGAAAAAGCAGGTCAATTCATTTGGAAGTTTATACAACCTTTGACCAAACATGTTTTACCCGTTACCTCTTCGAACAGAGCCTTGGTATTAGGTGCATTATGGGGATGGTTACCCTGTGGATTAGTTTACACCAGTTTGGGTTATGCCATCTCTCTTGCGGATAGTTACAAAAGTGCTACATTTATGTTGATGTTTGGCATTGGCACATTACCTGCCACATTATTTGCAGGTTCAGCGAGCCTTTCTCTTAAATCTTTTTTAGCTAACTCGAAAATTCGGATACTTTCTTCTTTAATGTTTTTAGCTTTGGGGGGATTTACGTTGTATCAAGTATTCTTTATTTCTTCAGCAATGCACCATCATCATTAATGAGTTCACTTCATATACTGATGATATTAGTTATGAAAATTACCGGGATATAAACATTTATTTTACACCCTTAGGTTTTCTTCCAATGCCCTATTAATCCAATATCGCTTTCATCACTAAAGCATCTTCTGATTGATTTCCATTTTTATAATATTTTTTCCGTAAACCTATCTCTCTATAATTATGTTGTAAATAGAGATTTTTAGCCGCCTCATTTGAAATTCTAACTTCTAATATAATGCTTTTTATTTTATGCTTTAACGCATAATTATTTAGATGCTTCAACCACTGATGCCCTAAACCTTTAGCTTGATTTTTTGGAATGATACAAACATTATGAAGATGAATTTCATCAAGAACTTTCTGAAAGATCATATGCCCAATCACTTGAACTTCATTTTCCATTATCAATACTGTGTATTGTTCTTGCAAACAGCTTTGAAGTAATTTTTTTGACCAAGGAAAATGATAAGCTTGTTTTTCACTTTCTACAATAGAATCTAAATCTTGGCTTGTCGCCAAACGAATTGTAAAACTCGTAGTTTGATGACTAATAAAATATGACAAATTATCACCTGTTATTATGATGAAATTGAAATTACTTTAACCAAATTCATCATATCTTCTAATGCTAGTGATTTTAAACTTGGGTTACTTATCAAAGAAAAAGGATGGTAGCTAACTAACGCATTAAAATCTGATTTTAAAGTTGATTTTAAATTAATCAGCTGCCCTCTTAAAGCAGATACTTCACTATCGGAACTAACTAATGAAGAAACAGTTTCATTGCCAAGTAATAAAATTAAATCAGGTGAGTTGCTATTTAAAACTTTTTCTATTGGTTGTGACGTTTCACCGATACCTGAAGTGGATAAATGCGCTAATTGAATGTTTAAAGAAATACCTTGTTGCTTAAGTAAGCTGGCTAAAGCGCTAATATAATCCAGCATAAAATGACTAGGAGCTGATGAGGTTGCAAAACTGTTTGATGGCTGGTCGATCTGGTGCCTACAGATGATTAATATATTTTTTACATTATTCTGTGAAATTTCCGAGTTTGACCAATTCACCATTTTTAAAAAATAGTTTAATTTATTTGTTGAAAGAGGTTTTTGAAACGTTTTTTCTGAAACCGTTGATAAGATATTTTCGTCTTCTAATTTAGAGTTGGCATTGGAGTTGAAGTCCATCCTATTTTCATCTGATGCAGCCACTGAGTTAACATTTTCTACAACGGTTTCTTCTTCTTGGTTAACATCTTCTAACAATGGGTATTCTTTTAATACCCAACAATCAATTCCCATGGCATCTAAATAAGTTAAACGCAAAGTTTCATTATCTTCAGTAAAAATACTCAAGCCAGTATTCAAAGGTTTGCTCCACAATATTTGCAATAGTCAGCATCTAAATCATGCCCTTCTTCACCGCAATTTTGACAGGCTACATTTGAAACCTCTTTTTTAAATGCTCTTGCTAGTTCCGCAGTATAAATGCCTGTTGGAACGGCAATAATGGCATAACCTAATATCATGACTGCAGATGCAATTAATTGACCTATATGAGTTTGTGGAACGATATCGCCATAACCGACGGTGGTTAGTGTGATGATTGCCCAGTAAACCGATTTAGGAATACTAGTAAAGCCGTTCTCACTTCCTTCTACTAAGTACATTACCGAGCCAAACACCACAACAAAAATAAATATTGAATATAAAAAGATAGTGATTTTTTTACGACTACCTCGTAAAGCAACTAATAAGGTATTGGCTTCACCTAAATACTCCGCAAGTTTAAAAACCCTAAAGATTCTTAATACTCTTAAAACACGTATGACTAAAAAGGTTTCTGCTCCTATGTAATAAAGCGCAATATAACTTGGTAAAATAGAAATTAAATCGACAAGTCCAAAGGCACTAAAAGCATATAATAACGGTTTTCTAACACTCATTAATCGTAAGACATATTCGATTGAAAAAAGGATTGTGAAAGTCCATTCAATACTATCAAAATAGATCTCATACTGTTCTCGTATTGATTGAACACTGTCTAACATGACAGCAGCAACACTGATGACAATGGCAATAATTAGTACCACATCAAAAAATTTTCCTGAAGGTGTATCAGCCTCAAAAATTATCTCATGGATTTTTTCTCGCCATGCTGCCAAAGGTTTTCCCTGGCTATATTTTTTTGTTTTTTTTGTCATTAATCGTTTCAACCCAAATGAGCCATTAAATAATCATTTAATGACTAAACACTATAATACGACATTATCATTCAGTAATCTTCTCAAAATACTAAAAAGCCTCTTTCGTTAATAAGACGAAAGAGGCTTCATAAAATAATCTTTAAATTGATTAAATCAATTTACATTGCTTTAATTCTAATCTCAACACGTCTGTTTTGTGCTCGACCTTCAGAAGAGTCATTCGTTGCAATTGGCTTCATTGGCCCTTTACCAAAATGAATAATGCGTGTTTTTGATACGCCTTGCTCAACTAAATAATTAGCGACTTTTAACGCTCTGTTTTCTGATAGTTCAAGATTGTAACTTAAACTGCCTGTTGAATCTGTGTGACCTTGAATTTCTACCGCTGTTTTGTCGTATTCTGCAAACACCTTTGCAACCGAATTTAATACTGAAAAAAAGCTTGGTTGAATATTTGAACGATTAGTCGCAAAAGTGATATTACCTGGCATAATTAAATTAATCGTATCACCTTCTCTTTTAACGCCAACGCCAGTACCTTCCAATGATTTTCTCAACTCTTTTTCTTGAGAATCCATATAAGCACCAATACCTGCACCAATAAGTCCACAACCTAGAGCGGCATTTCTCGCTTGCTTACCTCCTTTTCTTGAGCCTATAAGACCACAAAGCACGGCCCCAATAGCTGCACCTTTTGTCACATTACTTGCTTTTTTTTCACCTGTATAAGGATCGGCAGTTTGGCAACCGGTTAAAAACATTAGGAAAAGGACCGAGCTAGCAACAGTTGTACGAAAATTAAACATAGATAAAACCTTTTAAATAAGATGGATAAAGTAAGTTTAAATGCTTTCAATGAATATCAACTGAATCAAATAGTCTGATTTTCAACTATTGATTAGTCCGTATTAAAAAGCGAGTGAATATTCGCAATATAATAACGCAGAGTTCAATAAAAACTTCTTTAAAATTTGAACCCTTATTCTACATTATCAATTGGTGGTAACGGAAGTCATCGTTGGCTAATTTTCAGTAAAATCACCTTTGATGTAAGATTGAGTATAATCATCCACTTGAATTGCATCTAAACGTAAGTTTTCAGATTCAATATATTGTATCGCTTCTTCTTTAGTAATTATATTGTTGGCAATTGCCTCTTTAGCTAGTAATTCAACATCATCAGATGATTGCAGTTTTTGTTGTTTAATTGCGACTTTAATTTTGGCGGCAATTGGAGCGCAAGCCAGTATTTTTTTAAAGGCATGTTCAATTAAACCTAATGGTTGTTTTTCATCACCAATAAAAATATTTTTAGTTAAACGATTACGCAATTCATTATCAGTGAACATGGCTTGAACAATTTGATGGTCTTCTCGATCATTGGGTCGCTTGTACGCTCTTCCATAAGGAAAAATAATGCGTTTTAAAACTCTACCAAGCCATTGCGGTTGAAAATTATCTAAAAACTCACAAAATGCCGTTTGAATTAAAAACAAGTTATTCTTAACAACCCACTTAACATAAATCAAGTCAGCTCCTTGCTGACCACTGTCTTGGTAATACTTAAGAGCCGCTGAAGAAAGATACAAGTAACTCAACACATCACCTAAACGAGCAGATAATCGCTCTTTACGCTTAAGTTCTCCGCCTAATATTGCCATTGATAGATCCGAAACTAGCGCTAATGCAGAACTCATCCTGGTCAATTGTTGATAATACCAACCTGTCTCACCATCAACGGGTTTACGTGCAATCTTTCCGGCACTTAAAGAAAGACTAATCGTTCGAATAAAATTGCTTAATCCGTAACCGAGATGTCTAAAAAATAGAGAGTCAAATTCATCTAAACCTTGTTCTTCATTAGCATGATTAGCCGCTTGCATTTCTCGATAGACAAAAGGATGACAGCGAATAGCACCTTGTCCAAATATCATTAAATTTCGGGTTAAAATATTAGCGCCTTCAACTGTAATTCCCACGGGAGAACTCATAAATGTAGCCGCTAAATAGTTTCTTTCTCCTTGAATCACCCCACGCCCACCATGAATATCCATAGCATCATTAACAATTGATCTTGCTGACTCCGTCATGTGATACTTTGCAATTGCCGTAACAACTGATGGTTTAAACCCTGCATCAACAGCTCCGGCCGTCATAATTCGAGCGGCTTCTAATTGATAAGTCCCTCCAGCAATCCGAGCAAGTGCTTCTTCAACTCCTTCAAATTTACCTATTTCAGTTTTAAACTGTTGTCTTAACACTGAATAAGCACCAGTAGCTCTATAACTCACTTTTGCGGCAGAAGTAGAACTCGATGGTAACGATATACCTCGCCCAGCAGACAAACATTCCACTAACATTTTCCAACCTTTACCAGCGTATTCTTGTCCTCCAACAATCCAGTCTATCGGTATAAATACATCTTTACCTCGAGTTGGTCCATTCATAAAGCTAGCACCAACAGGGAAATGACGATTACCAATTTCTACACCTTCATGTGAAGTCGGAATTAAAGCAACGGTAATCCCTAAATCTTGCTCTTCACCCAGTAAATTATCGGGATCATAAAGCTTAAATGCCAAACCTAAAACTGTCGCAATTGGCGCCAAAGTGATGTATCGCTTATCCCAATTCAACAGAATGCCGAGCGTTTTTTTACCTTTGTATTTTTTCTTACAAATAACACCAGTATCAGGCATGGCACCAGCATCTGATCCCGCTTTGGGTGCTGTTAAAGCAAAACAAGGAATTTCTTTACCTGTAGCAAGTTTAGGTAAATAATGATTTTTTTGTTCTTCTGTACCGTAATGCAATAACAATTCCGCAGGACCTAATGAGTTAGGAACCATAACACTAACGCCGAGAGCGCCACTGCGAGAACTTAATTTAGTGACAATGCTTGAATGCGCTAAAGCAGAAAAACCTTTGCCACCGTATTCTTTAGGTATGATAAGTCCCCAAAACCCTTCTTTCTTTAAATATTCCCAAACATTTTTTGGCAAATCTTTGTCTTTAAAGTTAACGTCCCAGTCAGAAACCATGCAACAAACTGTTTCAACTTGATTATCTAAAAAATGCTGCTCTTGTTCACTTAATTCAGGTTTTGAATAATTGAGTAATAAGTTCCAATCGGGGTTACCTCTAAACAGTTCACCATCCCACCAAACATCACCAGCATCTAAAGCTTCTTTTTCTGTTTGATTCATTGATGGTAAGACTTTTTTAAAAAAGACAAAAACGGGACGTGTTATTTTATCTTTACGTAAGTCATCAGCAAAAAATAAAATAGCGACAGGTATAAATAACAACCATGGGATCAAAACAAATTGACTTGTTATTGTCATCATCACTAGAGCCGCTCCAGCACTTGCTAAAGCGGTACCCATACGAGCTCGGAAATAAGCACTCGCCCAAATAACAACCAATAAGATGACAATCTGAAAAATTAAAACCATGATAAATTTTCTCCCATTGAAAATCGTTTAATCTTTGAATGATTATAAGGTTGATTATTTTTAAAAAACGGACTTAAGTCAAAACAAAAGGTTACAACGTTAATATCGGCTAGATAAAGTCCTTTTACCTAAGATAAGCTAAAATTAATTTCGTTCAATCACCGAGAAAAATATTTCATATCTTTCGTATTTCCGTAATGAGCAATTTCATTCATTAGCTAATCTGTCAGGCTTTAATTATTTAAAATCAGTCATTGCTCTAAAAACAGTGATAAAAACGCTATCATTTCTAGAGTTTTTCTCGTTAAAATCAACAATTTAACTTTATTTAGCTTTAATTGAAATAATTGATCCAAACATAGGTTTAAATCAAATAAAAGTCAAGATTTGATATTGATAATGGTCAATATCATGACACATAACAAATCTTCTAGTTTTTCTAAAAATTTTGCCTATACTCAATTTACACGGACTCGTTTGAAGTTACTTTTATCTATTATGTATTCTGTGTTTCGTACCGAATACATACGCTAGGGAATTTTATGCCTCATTCAAAAAATCAGGTTACCTTGTTGCAACTAGCAGCAGCTCAACTTGCGCTATCGCTCAATGAAACTGAACAACCTTTTGATGATCTATCTAAATTATTTATTCAAATTGTTGAAGGTTATAATTCTATGGAAAACTTAATTGGTTCAACTAACCAAGATGACGTACAAAAATTGCAAACATTACACCAAGCCACCCAAGATAAAGTGAGAAATGCGATTGTTGATTTCCAATTTTATGACCGTATGACTCAACGGCTACAACATATAATGGGGAATATTCAAGATGCCATTAAAGTACTAGAAATAAAATCAACATCCGCAGATGTTGAATGGAGCTCTATTTTTGATAGAATTGAAAAAAGTTACACCATGCGAGAAGAAACTGAATTATTTGATAGTATTAGAAAAGGTGAAGGTTTTGAATCAGCGGTTAAATCACTGATTGAACAAACATACAAAAAAGATGCTGTTGAATCTGAAATAGAACTCTTTTAATTATTCTTAAAAAGTCATTTGATTAGCCTGAAACTATAAAATGGGGATCAATGACTGCTCAACCATTTTAGATATTTTATTGGCTGATTTAGTTTGTTGTGCTTGTAAGATTAATTCTCTTGATAATTGCGGCGCAAGAGACTCAATAAAAGCAAAAATAAATTCCCTAAAATATAAGTTTCTGTCAAAGACAACATTCACTAAAGATTTAGGAAATAAATGTTCTACAGGTATACTCACTAAATCTGTATCTAGCTCTTTTTCAAATGCCATGCTAGCAATAATGCCCACGCCCAATCCCATTTTTACATAAGATTTAATTACTTCACAATCAGTCGCAGAAAAAACAATTTCTGGCACAAAACCATTTTCCTTTAAGGTGGTCTCAACTTGGTTATTCTTTCCACCAGAGCTCGTATGAGTCAATAACGGGTACTGAGCTAATATATCAAAACTAATCTCGCTAACCTTTGTAAGAGCGTGCCCCTTAGGAACAATAATACAACGTTTCCAGTAAAAACAAGGCAGTTGGATTTTGTCGGTGAAATCTTCTTCTCCATTATGTACTAAAGCAAAATCCAACTTCCCATCATCCAATTCCTTATCCGTATTATGCACTCCACCTTGATAGATATGCATTGCCACTTTAGGGTATTTAATTCGATAAGATTCGACAATATGAGGCAAAAAATACCTTGATAATGTATGAGTACACGAAAGATTTAAACGGCCTTCTTTTTGATTAACATGGCTGGCTGCAATATCTTGAATCATTCTGACTTGTTTCAAAATATTTTCTGCTATCGGTAAAATATCTCTACCTGCAGGGGTGGTATTAGTTAAATGCTTACCACTACGAACAAAAATCTCTACCTTTAGTTCATCTTCTAACAATCTAATTTGTTTACTGATACCCGGTTGAGAAGTAAACAATGACTCAGCCGTTGCCGAAACATTTAGTTGATTGCGCTCTACTTCAAAAATATACTTAATTTGCTGTAACTTCATTAACCTTCCATATCATTTTAATCACGCTACACTGCTAAATATTGAAGAGGTATCCAACAATAGTATTAACAATTGCAATTACCTGATGTGTTAAAAAGAGCATTTAATAATAAATACACATTACCATCCAAGGCGAGCATAAAAGCCTAGCAATATTGCTAAAGCTAATTGCTTTAAGCATAGACAGTATTTTGTATTTAACAAGAAATTAGAATTCTAGGAGTGTTTTTATAGTTATTTATGATTAGAAAAGAAACAGGCGTTACTGGAGCAAATTAATAACCGCACCAAACATCTAACAATACAGTCAAATGTTAGATCTAATCATCCGCTTTATCATTTGCAATACCATGAGGCACATGGCCCGTCGCAACATGCTCTGCGGCGGCATTACAATGAATCGTTTGATCATCAAAAAACACATCGGCTTCAAAAGATTTAAGAAATTCTGCTTTTTTCATTCCACCAAGAAATAGCGCCTCATCAATACGAATGTTCCAATCTCTCAAAGTTTTAATCACTCTCTCATGAGCTGGTGCAGAGCGAGCAGTGACTAAAGCTGTTCTTATGGGACATTCATTACCAGGATAGGCGCTTTGTAATCGTTGCAATGCCGCCAAAAAGTTTTTAAATGGCCCTCCCGCTAATGGTTTGTTAGCAGAATCTACCTCATTTTTTGTAAAAGCATCAAGGCCATCCGCTTTATATATTTTTTCAGCTTCATCAGAAAACAAAACCGCATCACCATCAAAAGCAAAACGGACCTCTTCGCCAATTGAAGTATAATTTCCTGACTTAGGTAAAATACTCGCTGCAGCAAAACCATCGGCTAATGCAGCCCTGACATCTTCAACATCTGTCGATAAAAATAAATGACTAGAAAAGGCCGATACATAAGCATAGGGGCTTCTTCCACTAGTAAAAGCGGCTCTAGAAATATCAAGATCATAGTGTTTTATTGAATTAAAAACCCTTAAACCGGTGTCAGCACTGTTTCTAGACAACAATACCACTTCAACTAATGGTTGCTCTGTATTGTGTTTATTTAAAGATAATAATTTTTTTACTAAAATAAATGCAGGGCCAGGTTTAAGGATTTTTTCTTCACGAGTAATTTGATATTTTGAATAAGCCTCAACACCCTCAGTTTCAAAAATTTGATGACCTTCATCTAGGTCAAATAATGCTCGAGACGATATGGCAACCACCAACTTCTCACCAATATTTTTTGACATATTACTTGACCTTTATAGATAAAAATTAAATTAGATTTATCTCAAATACATCCTATACTTTTTACTAATCAGTAAAAAACAATTATCAATCTAACATCATTTAACTCTTTGTATTAAAAGAGTTGTGTATTTTAACAATAATACTCATAAGAATAAAATATGATATTCAATTTAGCTAAAAAAAGCACTTTAATTGTAGAAGATTTTGCAGAATTTGCACGTTCAGTTAGAGCAATGTTACACACTTTAGGCGCAACTAACGTTGACATTGTCTACAACGCAGAAGATGCCATTGAATCCTGTAAAAATAGAAAATATGATGTTGTATTGTCCGATTACAATTTAGGTCAAAAAAAGGATGGGCAACAACTATTGGAGGAATTATCAAAATACAAAATGCTAAAAAGCAATTGCGTGTTTTTAATGTTAACCGCAGAAAATACCTCAGCAATGGTTATGGGAGCTGTTGAGTATCAACCTGATGGTTATATAGCAAAACCGTTTACAGCAAATCTATTAAAATCACGATTACAAAAAATCATTGAAAAAAAAGACATATTACAAACCATCAGCCGCCCAGTCGCAAACAAAAAATGGGATGAAGCATTAATCAATATTCAACAAATATTACAAGAATACCCAAAATATAAAATGTCTTGTTTAAGATATAAATTTCAGGTTCTAAAAGAACAAAAAAAATTAGACAAGGCTCTGGAGCTTGTTACACAAATAGTAGCAGACAGACCAATACCTTGGGCAATGCAAGGCGTTGGTGAAATATTTTACCTAAAAAAAGACTTAGACAAAGCCAGTGAGATATTTAAACATCTAATAACAGAGTTTCCCATGGCGCTTGTAGGTTATGATTGGTTAGCTAAAATACAGAAAAAAATAGGGCAACCTATTGAGGCTCAAATCACTTTAACAAAAGCGATAGAAAAATCACCAAAAGCACTACAAAGGCAAAAAAATCTTGGCGCTATTGCTGAAATAAATAACGACTTACCAATAATGACCAAAGCTTATAGAAATGCCGTTAAGTGCAGTAAAAATTCAGCGTTTGCCTCACCAGACGAATATATAAAATTGACAACAGCCTTGTCTCGTGAAATAACACAAAACACTGACATAATTTCAGACAGAATAATAAACGAAGTAGAGGTTATTTTTGAAACATTAAACAAGTCGTTTACTTCAAGTAGCGCTGCTCAATTGAGAAGTAATGTAGCTCATGCTGCATTTTGTAGAGCAAGTAAAGATCAAGATAAAGAAAGCAAATATTTAAAACTAGCAGAAAAACAGTTTGAAAATTTAGATGAACAAGTTTCTACCGATGTTAGTCTTGAGATGACAAAGTCATTAAATGTGTTAGGTAAATCTGAACTTGCCGAAAATATTTTAAGTGAAACAATACAACAAAACTTAGACGATCCAGAATTTATTGCTGCGGCATCAAAAATCACATCAAATAAAAAATTAATAGAAACCAGCAAAAGAGCTAGCCAACACAATACTAAAGCAATTAATCATTTCAAACTAAAAAAATATTCTCAAGCTATCGAATCATTTGAAAAAGCTCATGAACTATCACCAAAAAATATAAACATTTCATTAAATTATGTACAGTCTTTATTAAAACAAATTCAATCAAATGTAAACAGTCGTAACGATAAACTAATTCAAACGGCAGATCAATTAATGTCAAGCATGCCAAACTTAGCTTATTCTGATGAACGATTTAATCGTTTTTCTGAACTAAATAGATTAACTCAACTAATGTTACAAAACAAAAACTAATGCCTGTATTAGTAAAGAGATGATAACAATGAACAAAAATAAAAACGATGTATTTAATATGATACTAGCTTCAACCGTTCATGACATGAAAAACTCATTAGGCATGTTGGGTGAATCATTAAAATCCGTATTTGAACATCTTTCACCACAGATTATGGATGAAAAAACAACCGATTTATATGGCGTTGTTCAATATGAGGCCTCTCGTGTTAATAATTCACTGATGCAATTACTTGCTCTCTATAAACTAGAAAATGAACAGCTCCCCTTCAACCCAAATTATTATAACGTTTATGATTTTCTAGATGAGCAAAGGCTTGTACATACACCATTGCTAGAAGCAAAAAGCATTAAGTGTGAGATTGACGTTGATGAAGCTCTTGAGGCGGTTTTTGACGAGTGCTTGTTAGCAACAGTGCTAGAAAATATCATAGGTAACGCCATTAGGTATACTCAATCAAAAATATTAATCCGTTGTGTTCAAAAAAAACAATTAACCATCGAAGTTTCTGATGATGGTCCTGGTTATCCAGTCCAAATGATTGAGCTTGCAGGAAATTACATTAGTGGAATTAATCAAAGTACAGGAAGTACAGGCTTAGGTTTATTCTTTGCTCAAAAAATTGCTGAAATGCATAATCATAAAAATCAATGTGGAAAAATAAAACTCAGTAATGGCGGAGATTTAGGTGGAGGAGTATTTGAAATTAGCTTGCCATAATCTCTCAAAAACTAATACCAATTAATATGATTAAATATACCGAAAAAAAAGCACTCATCATCGAAGATTTCGCAGAGTTTGCTAGTTCAATTGGCACCATGTTGAGAAATATGGGAATAATGTACACTGATACCGTCGTATCTGGAGAGGCGGCAATTCAAGCTTGTCGAGAAAAAAAATACGATATCATATTGTCTGACTATAATCTTGGCCCACAAAAAGATGGACAACAAGTCTTAGAAGAATTAGTTAATTTTAATCTCATTAAGTCAGACTGCACTTTTATTATGATTACTGCTGAAAAAACAGCTGCAATGGTCATGGGTGCTCTTGAACTGCAACCTGATAGCTATTTAACTAAACCCTTTAATAACTTATTACTAAAATCACGATTAGATAAATCAATCAAAGAAAAACAAGTTCTAAATCCAATTAAGATAAAAATATTACAAAAGAAATGGTCTGAAGCTTACAAATTGTGTGACAAAGTTATAAAAGATTCTCCAAAGTATCGTTCAAGCTGCATTAAATACAAATTTGATTGTTTAAAAAATAGCAAACGATATGACAAAGCATTAGCTTTAGTGGAAACAATAATTGACGAACGTACTACGCCATGGGCGTTAACAGGTGTCGGCTCTATTTACTACGAACTAGGTAAAATTGAAAAAGCCGAAATGATATTTATTCAAATGACTAAAGAATTTCCTATGGCATTAGAAGGATATGACTGGTTAACAAAAATTCAACATCAATTAAACAAACCTGTTGAAGCTCAACATACCTTGCAGAAAGCCGTTGAGCGCTCTCCAAAACTTTTAAAACGTCAAAAATATTTAGGTGAGCTTGCTGAACAAAACAATGATTATGACACAATGACTCAAGCTTATCGTCAAGCAGTAAAATATGGAAAGCACTCTGCTTTTTCACAAGCCGATGAACATGTAAAACTAACAAAATCTCTTGGTTATCAATTAAAAAATAATAGTAATGAGGAAAGAAGTAAATTAATTAATGAAGCGGAATCTGTTTTTAAAAAAATAGAAAGCGACTTTAAATTTGATACCTGTACACAGTTTCGAGGCGCAGTTGCTCATGCCGATTTTAGCTCAATCGTTCAGGATAAAAAATCCATTGAAAAACATCTAAATAATGCAAGTTATATTTTTGATAAAATTGAAGAGCACATTGGTGCAAATGAGAGTATAGAAATTTCGCGCACTCTAAGAGCATTAGGTTTAAATCAACTTGCCGAATGCGTTATTGAGGAAGCCGTTGAACAATATTTTGACAATCCTGAATTTATTAAACAAGCAAGCAAATTAACCAATAACAAACATCTGATTGAAAATGCAAATAAAGCTAATAATTTAAATAATAAAGCAGTTAAGCTGTTCAAATCTAGTGATTTTAAACAAGCTATTCATTATTTTCAAGAAGCTGAAAAAATTGCAGCTAACAATGTAAATATTGGATTAAACCACGCACAAGCATTGTTAAAATTTTATCAAGCCGGTAATAAAGATTCAGACTATTTATATAAAGCAGAAACAGTATTAGGTGATATCACTCGCCTCCCTCTTACTGATGAACGCTACCCAAGGTATTCCGAACTATTAAGACTTAATCAGTTAATGCTCCAAAAAGTTGAGTAAGAACCTCATAACCAATCAAGAGATATGATGGTATATAACCAAAATATTTCAAAAACTAAAATAACGATAAAATCATTTTTACTAAATATTAATAAGCGTTCATTTATAGACTATACTTTAGACAGTGTTATACAAAAAATAGAGTCCCTTTACAAAAACAAACTATTTGGAGTAATAATTTACATTGTTAACAATCATTATCATTCTTATTGCAAGCGTGTTGGGTATTGCAGTTATTCAACAACGCGAACAAGCAAAAGCTCGGATTAGGCAGCAGGTTGCTAAATACCGCTATCGCGCTAATGAAACAGCGAGTATTTTAGATAATTTTTCAGCTATTCCTATCGGAGAAAATGCTCGAAAATTATTACTTCAATATATTCAGCTCAACTTGCTTGCAGCAAAAAAGATAGCCCCTAACGATCCAACATTATCAACAAGTTTAACCAATATCAGTTTACAATTAAAAAATACCAAATCAAAAATAGATCAACAAAGGTTAAATATTCCAACAGACGTTCAACAGCTCAACATATTAATAAAAAACCTATCAAAGTTGGGTAATTATATCATGCAGTTTAAAAATGTTGCCGCAATGAACCGCCCGATTATTACACCAGCAGTGCAAAGAATCATGTTATTAATTTCAGAAGCGAAAATATGTGCTTATATTCAGCAAGCAAAAAGTTCATTAACGGAACATAATTATGTTCAAGCTCAACGAGATTTTCAAATTGCACAACAAATGCTCGATAGGTTCCCTAATAAAAATTCGCGGTTGGAATCGTTAGATTCTGAATTAAAAGAGTTGGTAAATTCAACGCCGTCTGAAGCGGCTAAAACAAGTTTAAGTATTGATGCAGAAGGTGAAGAAAATAGTCCGCATAAAAGTGAGGAAGATAGTGACCAAATTTTTGGTCCAAAAAAGAAATGGTAATTTAGAATTTCTACAATATGTTTTAATCTAATGCTTGGGTAATATCTGTAAAATAATGTTCATTACTCTCAGAGATCTCAGCCAAACTTCTATGAGCTTCCACAACTGATTCTAAGACTTCCTCTTCATCTTTTTCAAACGTTTTTAATTCAACAAAGTTTAAATTATCTGGCGAGTTAGGTTTAGAAACAATTCGAAAAACTTGATCGAAACAAACCCTTTTTAGAATATGAGCAAGCTCACCTTTTTCGATAAAAATAACGGGTTTCTTGTTGGATACTTTTTTAAATTCTATTGATATTCTTGCAAGCAAACCTAACGCCGTACTATCAAGCATTTCAGCTTGCTCTAAGTCTATAGCAATCTCAGTAAAGTCCGTTTTTTTAAAAAGTTGATTAATATACTCTTCTAAACCGGCGCAATGAGAATAACGAACGACACCTACAAATCGGATATATTCAATTGAATTGACTTTTGCAGTTAAGATAGTTCCTTGCATTATAATTTATCCTTTTCAACAATAAATACGGTAATATCATCAGGCGCACTTTTATCTTTAAATTGCTCAACAGGTTTCATTAATTGAGCGAGGTTTATTGGGTTGTTTTTTACAAAATCTAATAAATATTCTTCACTATTGGATTTATTCTCGATAGGAATTAATTCAAGCCATCCATCGGAAACCATCAGTAATTTAAATTGATTTTTAATACTAATTGTTTTGTTGCTAAAATTGGCCCATTCAAATAAACCTAATGGAAAGCCATCATCTTTTAACAAATCTATTTTATCCCCTCTAATCAGAACAGGTGCTGGATACTGCCCAGCGACGCTAAACGTTAAGCTCTGAGTGTCACAATCAATTACCGCATAAAACAGCGTTATATGCTTGCCTAAATTAGCATTTATAAACTCCTCATTCAAATATGCCATTAAAGCCGCTGGATCAATAATCCGATTATTTTCGCCCGATTTAAACTGTCGTAAAGGTTGATTAATGAGACTTTTAAGCATCATTGTTACAAAAGCGGCCGCAGAACCATGTCCAGAAACATCCGCAAAATAGAAACCAATGTACTTTGATGAGATCTCAAAATAGTCAACAAAATCACCGCTTAAATTGAGCGACGGTATAATGCTATGTTGAAAATGATAATCTTGAATATGACTATCAATAGGAGGTAAAAGTTGAACTTGTGCTTGTCGCCCAGCTTCTTGATCTTTTTGTAAGAGATCAAGATTCTTGCGTAATTCTCGGTTTGCAACTTCTAGTTCATCTTTATAAGACTGATTTTCGACTTCGAGATAAGTTCGACGCAATGCATTTTGTACCGCATTTTCTAGTACAGCCATATCTGTTATCGGTTTAACTAAATAGTCTAACGCGCCTAACCGTAATGCTTCAACCACGTCGTGGATTTGTCCAGCACCCGATATAATAATAATTGGTACCTCAGGGGTCATACGGCTTATTTCAGCCAAAACCGCCATACCATCCATCTCTGGCATTCTTAAATCACAAAGCACTAAGTTAGGTTGAAACTCACAGAACAAGGCTAAGCCTTGTTTACCATCAACCGCTTGAATGACATTAAAACCACTATCTTCAAGATAGATCGCAATACTTTCTCTTACCAGAGTTTCATCATCAATCACTAAGATAGTTTTTAATTGTAATTCGCTATCTAAGGTGGTGAAAGAGCTATTCATTATTGTGCATTTCCCAAAAATTTAGTTTTATTATTCTAGGGTGCTATCTTATTAGCCACATAGGATACTACTGAATAAAAATTAGGCAACTGTTTGTTTGAATATTCATTGACCAATTTGCATTTATTTTCTAGAATTGAAGTATTCAGGCTAGTTTAAACAATCTAGTTCAAACGTTCATAATAAGAACTGAATTTCTATCATTACTTTAAAGGGGCTCCTCATGCTGTCAAGCGATACTGACTATAACGAGAAAAGAAATTTCATACGAATGTTTGTAAATGCAGAGGTCAATATAACTGATCCTGCAACTGGCAAAACATTTAGTGGTAAAGGAGAGAATTTAAGTGGCGATGGAGCGATGTTTGTAACATCAGAAAAATTCACTATAAATCAAAAACTTAATGTTGATATTAGCTCAGAACAAAGTAAAACAGCCTCTTTAACCGCTGTTTTTGAAGTCATCCGAGTTGACAAAACCGAAGATGGCCAGTATCGCGTTGCCGGTACAATGTTAGACGTAAAATAACCGTTCTACGGTTTATTCAAGGTAACCAGTCATTTGAAACAATCATATCAAGTGACTGGTGCCTGTAATTAATTTTGTCTAACATGCCATATTTCAATAATTATCTAAAAATCGCAATCCTCATCATCATCCTCGCAGTCAAAATTATCATCTAGAGGAATTTCACCATCAAAAACTTTATAGGTTCTATTCTGTAGGTATATATCTCTAATAAACGAATATTCATCACTCACAGACTCTAATTGCTCTTCATATTGCATTAAGGCTGACCGTTTATCGATTAACTCTAACGCAACAAATTCATAGCGAGTTAGTTGATGTTCAATTTGGTTAATTAAATCAACTTTTGAATCGACTGGGTAAGCTGAAATATCGCGTAACGTTGAAGGCCCCAAAAAAGGTATCATCATGTAAGGCCCATCAGCGACGCCCCACTTAGCTAAAGTTTGCCCAAAGTCTTCATCATGTTTTTCTAAATTCATACTCGACGCAGGATCCCATAAACCACCAATACCAAGCGTTGTATTAACAATAAAACGGGACAAATCTGACAAAAAATCAAGCGGTTTTCCTTGTAATAAATTATTAAAAGAGGTTGGTATATCCCTTAAATTATTAAATGCGTTAGAGACACCTGTTTCAATAAAATCAGGTGTAACGGCTTTATAACCTGAAGTAATTGGCCTAGCGATTGATTCATCCATCACTTTATTGAACTTAAATACTTTACGATTCCAATTTTCCCAAGGATCACTATTTTTTGAAGTGGTTGATGTGCACGCAGAAACTAATATAAATAAAATAAAACCTAATAACCTAAAACCTCGCAAAACAAACTCCCTAGCTAAACAAACGTTCTTAATAATAAGCTATTTTATCAAATAACTAAATCCATCACTAATATAATTAGTAGGTTAAAACTTAATTTTAGGCAAAAAAAATCAGGTGTCATCATCAACACCTGATTTAATTAAAACAGTAAAGTAAAGCTACAGACTAACCACCACACTTACTGTCGCCGCACTTACCTGCTTTTTTTGCGCCTTTATCACCACATTTTTTGTCTTTAGACTCGCCACATTTTTTATCTTTAGACTCGCCACATTTTTTATCTTTAGACTCGCCACATTTTTTATCTTTAGACTCACCACATTTTTTGTCTTTAGATTCACCACATTTTTTGTCTTTAGATTCACCACATTTTTTGTCTGCCTTCATATCACCGCATTTGCTGTGGTCGCCAGACAATGATTGAATTTCATTAGTTTGTGCAAAAGGATTATTATTTGCAGATGCTGAATTAATGTACATCATAGCGAACAATAATGAGCCAACTAATGCTGCAATTTTTGTAATTTGTTTCATAAGTATTTTTCTCCATTTCTTTAATTTAAGTGTGAAACCCAAAATACATTAGGTTGCCTTAATGACTGCTGAATATTAAATTTGTTACATCTCAGATAAATTAAAACATTCAGTAATAAAACCTAATCGAACTATTAGTTAAACTTAAATCACCAATAGTTCAGCCTGTGACAGATCAAAATTAATAAACCGATCCACCACAACTTCAAAGATGCACTAGCTGATTATTTAATGCAACTTAAAAATGTGTTCATTGTCACATTTGTAACCAAACAATTTTAACGATTAGCAATATTAAAGTTAATATCAAAAAAAACTAGTTAGTTAGACTGTGGAGCATCCTTAATTAATTGTTTAACATAATCAATCTGCTTTATTAATACCTCTGTCTTATTACCCGATTTTTCTAACAAAAGTTTTAAACGTTGCCACACATCTAAAGATTGTTGATACTGATGCTGCCTAAAATAAACAAAACCAAGAGTCAATAACGCGCTTTGATGATTCGGTTGGATCATTAATGCCGTCCTTAGTAGTTGTGTCGATTCCTTTAAATCTGATTCGGTAGAACGAGCAGACAAAATTTGTGCGTTAGCCACCAACCATTGAGGATTAGATTCAATTTTAATTGCTTTTTTAATGGCTAAATTGGCTAAATCAACATTGCCTAATTGAAAATAGCTTTCAGCGAGTAAAAACCATAATTGACCATTTTTTGGTTCATTATCTATTGACGTTCTCAAAGCTAATAATAAATTTTTGACTTCAATCGTATCAAGAGAGATATCCACACCTGATTGAATTTCTGAAAAATTTTGATTAGCTATCAACCAGTTAGCTTGTTTCTCACTATTACCCCAATGATAATAAGCCAATGGAACGGCTAAAATAAATAATAAAGGTAACACTAAATATTTTTTTGACAATTGGCCATTAAAAGTAGAGTTCTCTTTATTTTGACTAAGCTGTTTCATATCCGCGAAAACACTAAAGCCGATATAAACTATCGCTGAAACTAAACTAATCGTCATTGCCAACCAAAAATTAATCATTATTTTTTGCTCTATTATTTTTGTACCAAATTAAAAAAATCACAACAAATAACACGATAAAAACAAAAGGCGCCAACCATAAAAATAAGTTACTTTGGTTCAATTCTGGATTAAATAAAATAAATTCTCCATAGCGTTGCTTCATAAAATTTAAAATCGCTTGATCACTCTCACCTAATTTAATTTTTTCATAAACGATTTGTTTAAGATCTAAAGATAAATCCGAACCTGAATCAGCAATACTCTGATTTTGACATTTAGGACATCTTAATTCATAAGTTAATTTTTTAAAACGTTCTTCATTATGAATATTGTCAAAATCATAAACATCAATTGCTGAAAAAGCGATAGGTGTTATTATAATCAATACAAGAAAAACCGTTGATTTAAACATGATTTAAAAACCTTTCTTTATTTTTTCTATCAGTGGTAAAAAAACACGTTGATAAACATCCGGACTTACTACACCAACATGTCTGTATCGAATCACGCCAGCAGGATCAATAATAAAAGTTTCAGGCGCACCATAAACACCAAAATCAATTCCAAGTCTCCCAGAGCTATCAAAAATATTCCATTGGTAGTGATCACCTTGTTCTCGCAAAAACCTTAATGCTTTTTTTCTCTTATCTCGATAATTTAATCCCACTATAATAATGTCTTTATTTTCAGCATATTTTTTCCAAAAAGGATGTTCTGAATAACAAGAAGGACACCAACTAGCCCAAACATTTAATAATGTAATTTTTCCCAAAAATTCCTTTTCTGTATGAAATTTCTCTTGTTTATAGATGTCTTTAACTGAAAAGACAGGGACCGATTGATTAATCAGTTGCGAAGGTAATTCTGTTTTATCCTTACCGATCAAATTATAGAATACGACGACAAAAATAATAAAGACAGTTAGTGATAAAAATGCCTTAATAACATTATTCATTTTATGACTCATCTGAAATAGTTTGATTAGAATTTATCTTTTCTTGACGTTTTACATAACGTTTATCAAGCAATGAAATAATTCCACCTAAAGCCATAAATATAGCGCCGAGCCAAATCAGTCGAATAAATACTTTGACATAAATTCTGACTGACCAAACTTGTGATTGTTTATCTAAAGGCTCTCCTAATGCAATATAAATGTCTTTTGATAAAGAAGCATTAATATCCGCTTCTGTCATTACTTGGCGACGTGCAAAATAAGTTCTTTTTTCAGGTTTTAAATAAATTAAATGATTTTCATTTTTAGACACACTAAAAGTGACAATCGTCGCAAGATAATTTTCTTTTTCTTGCTGTTCAACTTTTTCCATTTTAAAATTAAGATCGGCTATACGTTTTTCATCACCTACCGCCATCCTTAAGTCTTTTTCAACACTATAATAAGAGGTCAAAACCACACCCATCAATAAAACAACAGCACCTAAATGCGCTATAGTCATTCCAATAGTAGAACGTTTTAAACTTTTTAATTTATTGTATAAACTTTTTTTATGCTTTGTTATCAAAGACAAATTATAAGCACTGGTGAGACTGACCCAACAAGCCAAAATCAATCCAGATACAACCCAAATATAAAACGTTCCTAAAAGCCAACTGGCTAACAAACTTAATAACACAGAAACAATAGCTATATTCAATAACGGTTTCTTTAATAAACTAACGTTATGTTTTTTCCAATTGAGTAAAGGCCCAACCCCTAACAAAAGATAAATCATAACAATAGGAACAGGGAAAATACTATTAAAATAAGGCGCTCCTACAGATATTTTTTTACCAAAGTAATCAGCAAACAATGGGTATAACGTTCCAAACAACACAATAAACGTTGCACTAATAAACAAAACATTATTAAGCAACAAAAACATATCTTTCGAAAACTCAGAAAAATCCACTTTGGTTTTTACTTTATTAGAACGAAACATAAATAATATAATGGAAAAGCCTATAACAATTGCTAAAAAAATCAAAATAAATCGCCCACGCGATGGATCGTTAGCAAAAGCATGAACAGAAGTTAAAACCCCTGAACGAATTAAAAACGTGCCTAACAGACTTAAACAAAAAGTTGATAGCGCTAAACCTAAAGTCCAACCTTTAAATGAATTTCTTTTATCTGTAACGGCTAAAGAATGCATTAATGCAGTACCACTTAACCAAGGCATAAAAGAGGCATTTTCAGATGGATCCCACATCCACCATCCGCCCCAACCAAGTTCATAATAAGCCCACCAACTTCCAAGCATAATTCCTAGGGTTAAACTAGACCAGGCGGCAATGGTCCATGGTCTTGCCCAACGAGCCCAAGTTGCATCCCACTTCCCTTCTATTAATGCGGTTATTGCAAACGCAAAAGAAACCGCAAAACCAACGTAGCCCATATAAAGCAATGGTGGGTGAATAATCAAACCAAAATCTTGCAATAAGGGATTTAAATCCGCCCCATCAATCGGATAAAAAGGCAATGTTCTCTCAAAAGGATTTGAAGTGAACAATAAAAAAGAAACAAAGCCGCAAGCAACAACACCTAACACCGATAAAATTCTTGCATGGCTGAGCTGAGGCAAACTTTTACCCATTAAAGCCACGGCTAACATCCAGCCAGATAAAATTAAAACCCAAAGTAAAAAAGAGCCTTCATGAGCCCCCCAAACTGCTGATATTTTAAAACGGTCTGGCAACAAAGAGTTAGAATTCTGTGCAACATAAGTAATAGTAAAATCATCAACTAAAAAAGCATAAGCAAGGCAAATAAAACTACCAAAAAGCGCTATAAAAAATAAAACGACTAACGGTTTTGCTGTATAAACTAAGGCCATTTGCTTAGTAAAAGAGCCGAGCATAGGAAATATTGCTAAGCTAATTGAAACAAAAAAAGCAAAAATTAATAGGTAATGACCAAACTCTGCATGCATAATTATTGATATCCTTGTTCAAAAGGCTTTTTGTCTGAGGTTTTTATTGGATGCCCTGCTCGTTCGAGAGCGTCTAAGACTTCAGGTGCTTTATATTCTTCATCGTGCTTTGCTAATATATTGCTCGCAACAAAAACACCTTCAGAATTTAGTTTTCCCATGGCGACAACCCCCTGACCTTCTCTAAATAAATCAGGCATAATTTTATCATAAGTCACTTGAACATCTTCAGCCATATCGGTAACAATAAATTCAGTTAATAGCGATGAAGTACTACGCTTAACGCTGCCTTTTTTTACTAAGCCGCCAATTCTAAAGATTCTATCAACCGGTGCTTTTCCCGCATTAACTTCTGTTGGTGTAATAAAAAGATCCATTTTTTTGTCACTCGCATACAGCACTAAAGCTATAACGATAGAAACGCCAATTATTGTGGCTAAAATACTGATTAATCTTTTTTTTCTATGAGGCTTCATCGCCATAATTTTATTCCTTATGATGATTGTTGGGTGTTGTTTGTTGGTTGTTTTTTTGATTCTATTCGATGATAAAATAGAATTAATTCTTTTTCAGATTTACCACTTAAATAGTTAGTATAAAAGTAATAAATAATCATCGTTAACAAAACAATACAATAAGAGAGCCAAACGTAAAATCCATGCCCTCCCATTTCAATAAATTCTTTAACACTATCAAAATACATATTTATTCCACGTTAATATTATTGCTTAACTGATTTTAGTTACAAACCTAGTTATTAGTAACCAATTCAGTTAATTAGTGACCAACTTTTTAACCCACCCAGAAAGCTTTTCCCGGCGTAAAATTTCAACTTTAACTCTTTGTAGCAAAACCGTTACAAAATAAAACTGAAACGCTACAATCATTGTCAATAGAGCCATTAACATATCTGGATCCATTGAAGGTTTTTCAAATTTACTAATCGTTGCACCTTGATGTAATGTATTCCACCATTCTACAGAAAAATGAATAATAGGAATGTTAACTAAGCCGACAAGTGCCAATACGGCGGCGGCACGGTCCGCTGATTTTTTATCATCAAACGCATTATGTAAAGCCATAAAACCTAAATATAAAAATAGTAAAATTAACTCAGAGGTCATTCGTGCATCCCATTCCCAATAAGTACCCCATGTAGGTTTACCCCAAATGCCGCCGGTCACTAATGCCAATAAAGTAAAAATAGCACCGATAGATGCACAACATACCGAAACAATATGAGCCATTTTAATTCGCCAAATATAACCAATAGCGCCAGTAATCGCCATCAGAACATAAATAAACATTGAAAGAAATGCTGCGGGAACATGGATATACATGATTCTTACTGTATTGCCTTGTTGATAATCCAAAGGGGAAAATAAAAGTCCTAACGTTAAACCAACCAATAAAAGGATCAAGCTGGTGGCTCTTAGCCATGGCAACAGCTTATTGCTAAATTGATAAAACCATTTAGGCGATGCTAACTGAAAAAACCAAGTCCACATAATATTTAAACCTTTAAATACAAATCATTCATCCGCAAGAATAATGATTAATCAATTGAAATTTTCATTGCCGCCGAGCCTGCCAATGGAGCAAGCATTAAACTAATGACTAATAATGCGATTAAAATAGCAAGTTGCCCTGTATATTCAACCCCGAGTGAAGCCGCCTGTACCGCCGAAGCGGCAAAAATAAGAACCGGAATAAATAAGGGTAAAATGAGTAATGTTAACAATACTCCTCCATTCCTTAGTCCTAATGTTAAACACATACCAATAGATCCGATTAAACACAGGCTTGGTGTCCCTATTAACAACGTTAACCAGGCAATACTATTAGCCTCATCATTAAGATGAAATAAAACCCCTATAACCGGTGCAATAATCACTAATGGTAAGCCAACAACCAGCCAATTAGCGACACTTTTAGCAATAACAATCAACTTTCCTGATACACCAGCAAGCAATAATTGTTCTAGCCCACCTTCTTCATAATCAGCTTGGTAAAAGCTATTTAACGATAAAAGAATACTTAATAATGCAGCAACCCAAATAATACCAGGCGCTAAAAAAGCGAGTTGCACCGGATCAGGCGTTACCGCTAAAGGAAATAAGCTGGTGACAATAATAAAAAAAGCCAGTGGGTAAACAAACTCTGATCGGCTGCGAAAAACCACTGCCACTTCTCTTTTAATTAACGCATAAAGTTGAGAACTCATATTTGACTCGCCTGATTCAAATACGCGTGTAAATCGACATCTTTTAAACCAATTTCTTTTAAACCATCAATTCCGGAAAGCCTTTGATGAGAGGTTAACAAAATCATACCTCCACATTTTAAGTGTTGATTACAGCACTTTTCTAACCAATCTTGACCTTCAGTATCAAGTGCAACCATTGGCTCATCTAAGATCCAAAGAGGAACTGGTTCACAAATAATTCGAGCTAACGCAACTCGTCTTTTTTGACCCGCAGATAAATGGCCAACTAGTTCATTCAAATATCCTGCTATTTTTAGTTGCTTCAATGTATCTACAATAATATTTTCATTTTTGGCAAACCTAAGTTGTTGATAAAAGCTTAAGTTTTGCTCAACCGTTAATTTAGGTTTTAAGCCTAATGAATGACCTAAATAAAGCAATTGCTGAAAAAATGACAATTGATGATTGTTTTTGATAGCATTCCCGTTCCAATCAACCTGCCCTTCAAAACGTTGACTTAAACCAGATAAACATCTTAATAAGGAGGTTTTTCCTGAGCCGTTAGTACCGCTTATTTGTAAAGCTTCGCCAGAATTTAAGGTAAAACTGATCGCCTCAAAAAGAGGTAACTCTGAGCGAAATACGGCTAAATTTTTGACCGTTAATTGATTATTATTAAAAGTTGGCAAATTAGATGCTCAATAAAGTAAATCTTGCTCAATGAATGCTTAGCGCACAGAGAAAACAGCGGCTATACTATAATAAACAAGCCTTGTTTACCATTGATCTAGGACTCTATTGTGCAAATTACCCCAAGCGATGTTGGCAGCAACAATACAACGTCAAATCGACTTGATATTAATGTTACTCAATTAGTTCAGCAACTTGCTAACAAACCCTTATTAATAGAAAAGCTAGTATTAAGCCAATCACAGGGTATTCTGCTGCAATTAATGAATATGAAACAAAACTTGAGCATTCAATTGCCAATTAAAATGGCAAATTATTTTCAAAATAGCTCCCAAAGTCAGCCCACGTTATTGCTCAATTTAAATAAACAACAAGTTCAATTAACACTATCAACTCCGCAAAATAAGTCAGTAAAAACACCTATAGAACAACCCTTTTTATTCAAATCGGCTAAGTTACTTACGGATAAAACAGTCTCAGAATCTATACTAAAACTAGATGATGTTAAACCATTGAGTGTTAATCAGCAGGCAGCGATTAAGTCAATGAAGCAATCAATATCTTCGACCCCATATTCAAAAGGTCAAAAAAACTTAAACAGCTCAAACACGACTATTCAACAGACAGTCAACAATAAAGTTATTTCCGGATCACATAGCAAAATAAAAACAAACTCAAGTGCAAGCGTATCGAATACCGCTTTAATAAGAAAAGCATTACTTGATAACAAAATAACGGTGGCAAGTGCAGCCACCCAATTATTGAAAAATCATTTTTCTAAGCAATTACCTCTATCCAATTATCTCACTAAAATAATTAAAATTAATCAATCATTTTCAACCTTAGAACAACCACCAAAGATGATTAATAAACTGCAACAACAAATTAAACAATTAGCTCAATCAATTGAAAAACCGACGAATTACAGTTCTTCTGAAATTAAAAGTCGAATAAAAAATAGTGGGCATATTTTCGAAAACAAAACATTTAAAAACACAAACTCTAGAGATAAAACCGCATTAATATCGAGCAGCACAAATGCGTATTCCAAAGAAACATCCGTTCTTAGAGTCACAACCACTAAACCTCATTCAGCTACAACTATTCCACCCTCAATATCTAAAGCTTCTGCGACAGCTATTCAGGCATTAAATGTGACTACAAACAATGCATCGCAAACAACAAAATCAAACAATAACCTCAACATAAACAATCAAACGCTTGAAACCAACACCCGACTCAACCACTCAACAGTTCAAACAAATAGCGATAGCAAATTACTCTTATTAAATATACGCTCGACTTTAGAGTCACTTATCAAAACAATTATTGATTTAAATGTAGGTCACAAAACTGACAATGCTACAACGACTCAAACCGCATTAACTAAAGAGTCTCTAGCAAATGTGAATTCAGAAACTGCCGCTAAAATAAACATGAATCAAAATAGCCGAGAAGCTATTCTAATAAACTCTAGCAACCAAAAAATAGGTGATGTTAATCAGTCCCAACAACGCCAACTAACCTTTAATCAACAACAATTTGTTTTTAAGCAAGCCAACGAATTATTGGTTGAAGTCAAAAATGTCCTTTCTCAAATTGAAAATAATCAACTATTAAGTGTCAAAAATGATAGCCCTAATCTACATCAATTTTTGTTAGATTTACCCATTAAGAGCAACCATGAAATCGATTCATTCGAAATATTATTTGAACATGAGAATGGAAACAAGACAAACAAAAAGGTTAAACGGTGGAAGGTGATTGTTCGTTTTGATCTAGAACCATTAGGCCCCATGTTTGCTCAGGTTGAATTAGAAAATGAAAAAATATCTAGCCATATCTTTGCAAAAGAACAAGAGACAGCGGCATTAATTAATCAACATTTACATGTTCTTAAAAAATCTTTATTTTCTGCAGGCGTTAAGATTAAAAAACTTCAAGGCAGTCAAGGTAAAATACCTGATACATTATTAAAAGACAATGATCAGTTGGTTGATACTCACGTATGAAAATTGGTAAGAACTATTTAAATCCATCATCATTAAAAAAAGCGGCGGCGCTGAAGTATGATGGTAAAAACACACCTAAATTAACTGCAAAAGGTGAAGGTTTAGTCGCTGAGCAGATAATATCGCTTGCTGAAGAAAATGATGTTCATATTCACTACGATCCGCTTTTACTTGATGTGCTAGGCCATCTAGAACTTGATGATGAAATCCCTGAAACACTCTATTTGGCTGTCGCTAAGATTATCGCTTTTGCTTATTATTTGCAGGGTAAACACCCCGAAAAAACCGAAGATATCCCCCTCAATAATGACCTTTTAGAATTAGATAGCTTGAAAGCTCCAAAAGATGATAATAATAATCTACTTAAAAAGTAGATAGCCTCGACTCTTGTCCTGAGCTGGGTTTAACTGGCTAATGATGATGTCCGCCAGCACCATGAGCATGACCATGTGCTATTTCTTCATTGGTCGCCTCTCTCACATCAACAATTTTGA
>Ga0256845_1000260_pt1 | contig 50233 bp, 42 predicted proteins | sample RiftiametaG_FD_189101 | JGI IMG/M metagenome (GOLD analysis project Ga0256845, IMG submission 189101) | Tube worm associated microbial communities from hydrothermal vent at the East Pacific Rise, Pacific Ocean - Riftia | ecosystem: Host-associated > Annelida > Integument > Unclassified ...
TACCGGCGATGGCCATCCAAGACCAAGAATTTTCAACGAGTGCACGACGTCATGCTGCGCTACGTGAAAGACCCCGACACGACTCCACGTTTCAATCAACTCTACGAGCCTCTCGCCCCTTCCACCCAAAAAACGTGGGGAGACCGCAAGCAGAAGGCCATCACCAATTCAACAGGTCGACGAGTTCGCTCTAGTAAAACAGAGGAAAAGTCCCGTGGCACACCCATGGGTGATGTTTGGGAAATTGGCATCGTTGCGCCAGTGGCAAAAGAGCGTACCGGCTATCCCACTCAAAAGCCGCAAGCCTTGCTCAAACGCTGGATTGAAGCTTGCACAGAGCCGGATGATCTTATTTTAGATCCCTACATGGGCAGCGGTACTAGCCTAGCTGTCGCACACCAATTGGGGCGGCGGGCTATCGGTATTGATATGGGAGAGCAGGCCCACGAAGTCACCCGCGCTCGCCTGGCAGACTTGAAGGTGGATGTGCACGAACGAAAAGTAGAAAAGCCCTTGGCTCGTGCCGAGCAACGCGGGGAAAAGGCACACAGACAAGCCGTTTGATGCTAGGGTCGTATGCCTATGGAGAGACCAACGTTTGCGGGGGTGACAAGGAAACAACGGGCGCCTCACGGCCGCCTTCGAGGGGTCATCTCTCCCGTCATTTTCTCCCTGGGAGTTTTTCTCTCCCTTTCATCGGCCGCGTCCAATACCAGCTCCCCTTCTCTAGCTGAGGCACTCTCCTTGGGGGGACACCACACGGAAGACGCTCGCCTCAAGGACGCTCTCCTTCAATGTGCGCGGCACGCGCCCTCTCTGTCCCCCGCTCTCTGTGTTGACAAGTTTTGGGTCCCGCGCTTCTTGCTGGATAGACAAGCCGAGACAGACAATTTGAGGAGAAAACCCGCAATGAGGCAACTCAAAGCTGATATTCTCCACCAAACTCTGCACAATCATTTGTCCCAAAGGGCAAATGCCACAAAAAACGAGGTCGAGACCTACATTCGGGAACATTCACGGGACTATCAAGCTCCGTTACGCATTCGTGTGTTTCGAATTTTACTCAGTACCAAAGAGAAAGCGCAAGCATTACTCAAGAAACTGGGGCCCAAAACAACCCTCATAGAGTTTCGTAAAATGGCCCGCGAAGACTCGATGGATCGCGCCACAAACGAACGGGGCGGCGATCTCGGCTTTCTCTGGCCTGACGGTTCTACGGATATTCCTCAGGTACGAGCAGCACCCTCGCTCTACCAAGCAGCTCTCACTCTACAAGAGGGAGAAATTGCCCAGCAGCCAATTGCCGAAGAAGACAATTTTGCCATTATTTGGAGAAGGGGGAGTAAGCCGGCCAAAAAGTTGACCGCCGCAAGCCGCAAAAGCGCTCGGTTGCATGTGATGCAAGCTCAAACTGAAGAGAAAATTCAAGAATTACTCACTCGGCTTACAGAAAATCGTGTCTCAGAGCGAAAGAATATTCGCTTGGGTAAACTGAGGCGGAAAAAGGCCCTGCTCTTTAAAACTCCTTAAAGAAGAGAGAGTGAAGCTACGAGCTTTGCTCATAGCTCAGGTAGAGTCCAACCACTTTGCTTCAATAGTGCCAAAAAAATATGCGATTCTTCACGAGCTTTGGCAAGAGCCAGCAACATCGTTTCGTGCTCCCCCCTTGAGGCTCCATCAGACGCACGCTCATAGGCTTCGAGCACCAAGAGAAGATGAGGATGGGCTAGATTCACCTCTTGAGGCACCATCATATCACGTGCCGCCCGGGCGCGGGCTAGGGCCAAACGATGAGTAAGTTTTGCAAGTTCCCGATCGTGAAATCGAGCGCGCATCGCCTTGGCCTCTACCGTGCCTCCCTTGAGTAGCACCGCTGCTCGACGAAGATAGCTACCTGCGTACGCAGGATCTGCCTGGAGACAGATGCACGCGCCGAAGGCCAAGCCCACCAATTCTATAAATTTTCTTCGAGGGTGCATTAGGACTGACCATCGACCGGTGTCGCCACCAAAGCCCGATAAGCTCCTTCGGAGAGAGCTTTTTCTGCGGCCTCTCTTTCAGCCCCTCTTTTTGATCGCCCGATCCCCCTGGTGAGCTCACGATCTCGAACACTCACAGAGACCTCAAACTTCGTTTCGTGAGCAGGCCCTGCAATACTCACAACCCGATACTGGGGTGCTTTCATACCCAATGCCTGCACTTTTTCTTGCAGCTCGCTTTTTGCGTCCCTTGCCCCTGCTACTTGCAGCGCAGCAAGGCCAAAGTCCATGACTTGCATGCAGACGACTCTCGCCAAATCGATGCCGCCATGTAAAAAAGAAGCTGCTATCAACGCCTCGACGACGTCGGCCAAAACATTGTCATTGTCGTGGAGTTTTCCTTGAGAGGCGCCTTTGCCAAAACGCAAAGCGGCACAAAGACCATGGTGACGGGCAAATTGAGCAAGGGCTTCGGTACTCACCACTTGGGAGCGCGTACGGGTGAGCTTTCCTTCGGCAGCGTCTGCGAACTTTCTAAAGAGGGCGTCGCTGACAACAAAGTCCAATATAGCGTCCCCCAAAAACTCCAAGCGCTGATTGTGGGCAGCTTGGGGAAACTCGTGAGCATAGCTGGGATGTGTCACGGCCTCCGCAAAGAGGTCGTTTTCGGTGGAAAGCCCGAACAACTTGGCAATTTCGTCTATTTTCTCTGTCGGGTCGGACATCAAGGGCAGAAGCTAGCACTTTTTTGCAGCATTGCTCTGACCCCTCGATGACAATACGCTCTGAGGGTATGGGGGAGCTCCTATCCTGCCCGTTCTGTCGCGAACTCTTTGCTGAAGAGGAGGGACCTCTCTGTCCGGAGTGCGAGCTACCATTGGTTCCTCTCCACCAATTGCCTCTCTCTTTGGATGCTCTCGCGGAATTAGAGGGCTCCAGCGATCCACCTGAGGACCAAAGACTTCCTCCTCTCTACCTCGGAAGAGGACGCGGACTCATGTTGCTTCTCTCGGTAGCTGGTTTGGCGCTCTTCTTTCAACCCTGGATCACCCTCACCAGGCCCGACGCCATGAGCCTGTCAGGCCATGAGCTCGCTGGCGCCCACGCCCCTTGGCTTTGGGGCGGGGCTGTAGCTTGGTTCATCCTCATTCCTCTTCTGCTCAGTCGCCGAAGCGTGAACGAGTTGCGGGGTATTCGCGTCATTGCCACTCTCTTTGCTGCAATGACCTTGGGTGAAGCCACCATGTTGCTCTTCAATGCGCCGGTCGATCATGGCTATTTTAGCGCAGGGCTCGGCTACGCGTGGGGTCTTTACGCCAGTTGTCTTGTGGCCGGCCTAGGGCTTGTTGTGGCTCTGCGTCTCGGAGGCTCGTTGGAGGACTTCCGTGACCTGCCTGTTGAAAACTCTCAAGCGTGCGGTCCACAAGCGGGCGAATCCCTCCACTGACAAGGAGCATTCCCTTGTCGGTCACGGTGGGGGAATAAAGCGAGTCTGTTTATCGGACCAAAACTGAAACGAATCAGTTTCTCATGGCCGAGCCGAAAAGCTCTCGCCTAAAAGATCGCGCCCAACTGCAACGAAAAGGACGTATTGGATGGTTCATCCTGAAGAGCCTCACTCTCGTCCTTGTTCAACTTAGCCTGGTCGAATACGTCGAGCATGAGCTGACCTCCAAACGTCAAAATCTCGTATTGGTAGTTGAGACCAAAAATGAGCCGCTGACGCTGCAAGCGAACCGGCTGAAAGACCTTGTTGTTGTTGAAGTCGTCGACAGTGCCATTGGGCTCACACACCGGACTGCCGTCGTAGGCGTCCTCGGGCGCATCAGGCGTTCCCGGTTGACTGGCTCCCTGGAAACCACAAGCCTGCAAAGCACTTTCGGCGGGGGTAAAGTCAATGACCCCTGAATCGCCAAAGATGAAAAGGTGTTGGTAGCCAATTGAAGGCGTTAGCACCGCACTATCGGCTAAGGTTATGGGCTTGGAAAACACTCCGCTTGCGCTCGCTACTGTGAGCTGTACCTGAGAAGAGCCGGTGATGGTACGGGCAGATCCCATGATGGCAAAATCAGGAAGGTAACCAGGTACGCCATCGCGAAAGCCTTCTAAAATAGCCATGCGAACGTCAGCGCCACCAGAGATAATACTGGTGCCTGGCATGAAACCAAATTGCAGGCCCGTCTCAAAACCAAAGCCAAAACCTTTTCGTATTCGCAGAGAATAAAGGGAGAGCATGGACGACGGATCGCCATTCTCCGAAGCGGCTTTGCCTGTGACAGGATCAACTTCACCTCGGGTACCTTTACGCATGTAATCGGCGTCACCGTTTACAGAGGTGTAAGTACCTTCCAACATGATCTCAAAGCCGCCGTAGCCAGTGGTCTTCGCCGGATACATAGAACTCGGTGCGATGGCCATGCCATATTGATTCACCAAATTGATGAATGCATCGTTGTCGGGAATACATGTTTCAACCCCGGCAGCATAGCCTTGGGCGGTGCGACATGAATCGCCATTTTTGGCCAGTCGCTCCAATGCGAAGTCCATTGGCTCAGCAGAGGCGATGCCTCCCCAAAACAGACTGATAGCCGCGCAGGCAAGCGGTGCTCTGCAAAGATTGCCGAAGCGCGGCGAGCGAAACGATGGTCGAATAGGACTGGACTTCATGGAGTAAGGTACCTGCTGCCCCACAAGGCTACTTTCCACGCCGGCAGTGCGTCAAGATGCAGGGCCAGTAGAAGCGCAATCAAGGGATATTTGTCCTCTATATTCAGGTAAACAGGGGCCCTTTACACGATTTTTGTGCTCAGCTCCCCAGCCTAGGGCAAACTTTCGCCCCATTTCCTCATTGAAGTGTTTACAGATGCCCTCCAACTCATCGACCCCAGACTTCCCTCCGGCTACAAAATCTCCCTCGGCTGCCTTCGATTCAAAGAGTCGCCTTCGTTCAAACGACCCCTTGGGCTCCCCCCAAGTCGTTTTAGTTGAGCCAGAAATCCCCCCGAACACGGGCAATATTGCTCGTCTCTGTGCAGCCACCCAAGCAACCTTGCATTTAGTTCATCCCTTGGGCTTTCAGGTCGACGAAAAGGCTGTGCGTCGAGCGGGACTAGACTATTGGCATTTGGTGAAGATTCAAGAGCACAAGAGCTGGAACTCGTTTGTACAAAACCTCCCCTTGGGGGCCCGTTGTTTCTATTTTACAGGTAAATCGTCTCGTAGTTTTCTCGACGTAAAGTACCAAAAAGATGACTACCTGATCTTTGGAAAAGAAAGCTCCGGTCTCGACCCTGAAATTTTGGAAGCCCATCAGAGTAAGCTCGTTGCAATCCCAACCTTGGGCAACGTACGCTCCCTCAATTTAGCGAACTCAGTTACGTTAGGAGTCTATGAAGTGCTGAGACAAATAGGGTCCCTCGATAGTTCCGAACTCGTTCCTTATTCAAAAGAGTAGGAGGTTCTTTGGCTGCCAAGTAAAGCCCCCCTCCTTCTCGATAGGGCGCCCTCATAGATTTATCCTATTAGAGGAGCCCAACCGCCCGTTTTACCGAACTGAGCTGAGCTTGGGCGACCTCACGTGCTCGAAGAGCCCCCTGGAGCAATACTTGCTCCACATAATCAGGCTCTTTCTCCAATTCGGCCCGCCGAGCGCGCGCCTCACCGAAGGTAGCGTGAAAGAGTTCGAGAAGACGCAATTTAAATACACCGTATCCGTCCCCTCCTTTCAGCCAACTTTCTCTAATTTGTGTAAAATCGTCCTCGGAAGCGAGTACCTGAAGAAGAGAGTACAAAGCGCTTCCCTCAGTGGGTTTAGGGGATTCAATCGGCGTCGAGTCGGTCTTGATACCCATGATCGCCTTTTTGACCTTTTTATCACTAGCAAAAAGATCGATTGTATTGCCGTAACTTTTACTCATCTTTTGTCCATCTACCCCCAAGATGAGTTCGGTTTCTTTTTGAATGAGCGCCTGAGGAATTTTAAATACTCCTGGGCGACCGTTTTTTAGCCCATTGGGGTCTGCTGGATCGTATTTATCACAATAGGTTTGATTGAACCTGATGGCCCAATCGCGAGTCAACTCAAGATGCTGCTTTTGATCTTTTCCGGTGGGTACAACGTCTGCCCCATAAAGCAGAATATCGGCCGCCATCAACACTGGGTAAGCCAGAAGACCAAAGTCAGGTCGAATACCTTTGGCCAATTTATCTTTGTATGAGTGGGCTCTCTCTAGATGACTGAGGGGCACCAAGCTTCCAAGAATCCAAAATAGCTCAGAATGTTCGGGCACGTCCGATTGCCGAAAAAGAACTGATCTATCGGGATCTAGACCGAATGATAGATAGGTGAGGGCGGCGTCCAGAGTAAACTCACGCAATTTTGCGGGATCTTGGACCGTCGTCAGAGAATGAAGGTTTGCAATAAAATAGAAACCTTCGCCCTCTTCTTGCATCTGAACAAATTGGCGAATTGCACCAAAATAATTTCCCAAATGCAGAAGGCCGGAAGACTGGACGCCACTCAAAATTCTCATCGAGGGCGACGTTCACACAAAACCAGCAAGGGGTGAAGGGGACGCACCCCAGGCGGAACTATTTTTTGAAGCGTCCAAGAAAACCCGAGGGTTTCGTCGCATCAGGATTGCTACGCTTGCGCATGGCATAAACGCGTAACTCGCGTTTGGCGTCAACATGGTTGGGCTTGAGCACAACTATTTGCTTGAAGTCCTTTACAGCCCGCATCATTTTGCCGGCCTTTTTGAGCAATTGCCCTCGGTACCAAAGAGCTCTTACGTTTTCCTCGTTGTTCTCTAAGGCACCGTCCAGAAGGGAGATCAGGTCGTCGAAGTCTTTCTTTCGATGCATTCCCTGGAGCCAACCGTAAAGAGCCGCGTAGTCTGCCTGAGTTGAGTCACCTTTGTAGGCAATTTTTGCTTGTTCGAGCGCCCCAGCAAAGTCTCTCTTTTTCATCAAGACCTCAGCCCGAGCAAAGCGATTCGCCGAATCCAAAATAGCTGCAACTTGAGCTTGTTCGTCGTCGGGGGTTTCGAGCAAGAGCTTGTCGTATTGGGCCCGGCGAGTTTCGTCGGACAGTGTTTGGTGAGCTTCTCCCATGGCGGCGAACGCTTTGTTCACCGATACTTTGAATTCCGAAAGTTCAGGAGGCAGTCTGTCCGGATGCCAACGTTTGGCTAACTGAAAAAATGCTGCGACTATTGTCGAAGGAGCGGCTTCGCGGTCTATGCCGAGCACTTCATAATGAGTCTTTTCTCCGGCAGCCTCAAATTCCTGTATTTCTTCTCTAAATTTTTCTACCGAGGCTAAGAGAGGGCGCCGCGAGGCTGTAGCTCTGCCACTAGGACGACTTTTACGAGCAGATGTGATGCGTTGATAAGGTTGCGATGTTCTGGGATCGGAACGAGGTCTTGATATGACTCCAGCACGACTACTAGGAACCTCGAATTGCCGAGGTGCGGGATGACTCCGTCGAGATGCCCTAATCTCGGGAGGAGGTATGCTTTGGGGCGTTTCGGGGGGCTCATTGAGACCAAGGGGCTCTTTTTCTAGGCCCACCTCGATCTGACGGGAAAGGAGTAATGCGCACGCCACTTTCTCAACTTGCTCTCGACCACCAACGCCACTGTCGGCCAGCCTTTCGACGCTCATGGGCATAGCGCGCAACATATTAATGATGCCCGTCTCTTTTTTAGTGAGAGAATAGCGAGAAACGGGCGACTCGGCACGCATTTTTAGCGGAGTATCGCCCAAGCGCTTGAGCCAAGCCTCGCGACGCTCGTCGGGAAGATGCTCTGCGAGAGCCCGCCACATTGTGGGCAACGGTTTCACTCGCCACTGCCCTTTGTCCCCCCAGTTGGCCAAGAAGTTCTCGCGATAAAAACCAAAGCCCGTGGCCGAAGATAAATCGCAGAGCATCAAAACTTGGCGAGAAATCTGCTCACGAAAGGCCACATACAAAGCCGTTTCGTCTAAGAGCCCCTCTTCGCGAAAAAGCTCCCCTATGGTCTTCTCCTCTGCCGCAGCCCGCGCCTGAATCACCGTAGCAATGTCTTGTTCTACCAAACCAAGATCAACCGCGACCACGCCCAACGAAATATCGTCTCCGCCTAGACGCGCCTTGGCTGGGGCGCCCCTCACAAAAAGAAGCGCACTCTTTTCCCCCTCGGGAGTCTGCAAGATGAGACTACCCTCCAGCTCGCCGTCATAAGCTTGCACCAAAAATTCGGCCAAAGGTGTTTGAGCGAGAGTGCCGCGAACTACTAGTTGGGGTGACTGAGGCAAGCTCAACGATGATAGCGAAGGAAAGAGAAAACTCCTACTCACCGTAAATGGTAATTTCTAGCGATATTTGCCGATATGCTGTTTTTTGACTATCGCTGCTGGTAAAATAGAAATACGACCCGATTGCCCTGATGAGACAAAGAAGAGCATTGCTGACAAATGGATTGCCCAGGGCAAATTCACCTCAATGGGCATCACCCAATGAGGGCAAACGCATTCGATTGCCCTCGGACAGCGCCACCTGCTCGCAAGGAGCGAAGCGCTCCCATGACTGAGGTATCCAGAGAACTCAAAGTCGGTGGAAAAACCTATCGAGTAGTCACTTCCGCGGAGAAAGAAGAGCTACTGCGCTTAGCGAAAAAAGTAGAAGAAACCCTGCGAAGTGTGCTGCCCAAAGGACGCGAGGCCTCCGCCCAAGCACTCGTTCTTGTGGCCATCACCCTTGCCCATGAGCTTGAAGAAGAAAAGCGAGACCGCACCGCGTCAGAGCAACGCTACAAATCAACTCTTTCCGCGCTCCTCAACAAGGTAAATCATGTCATCGAGGAAAATGAACCCGCCGTTGCAAAGAGAAAGAGAAAGAAAAAGAGCACGTGCGACACTTCTCGCACGGTCTAAAATGACAATTCAATCGAACCTGCGTACCCGTCGAGCGATGGATGCAAGCGTGGTCATTTTGATGGGCAGTCTCTTCTCAAACAATTCAGCAGCCACAGACGAACTTCCCCCTGTTCCCCTACAACAGCTACGCCCTCAGGCAAAAATGCCCTCTTGGGATGCGGGGGTTTTGCTGGCGCCCTGTGGCGTAGGTTCCACCGCAATCTGGCAAGAAACCCAATTCTGTTTGGGAGCTCTTGTGGATGTTTTTTGGGGCCGAGAAAGTTCGAACGAGTTCGCCTATGGCTTGTACGGTCAAGTGGGGAGCGCTGGTTTTAACGACGTACGCGCCTCGTCGGGTGCCGCCCTACTTTTCCCCTTTTTCGATTTCATGATCATCGAAGGGCGATTGGGCGGGCTAGCTCGAGTCAATCAGGAGAGCGTCGCCCCCGGAGGTGAACTCTTTCTGGAGTGGGGCACCCGAAATTTCTCTTACTCTCAGCCCTATTCGCTCTCTCACACTTTACTAGCAGGCCTACAATGGACGGCCCCCAGCAGTAGCTCATCAGCTTCTACAGCTCTTTGGTTGGGAGTGCGTTTTGACGGCTATTGGCTCAGCGCACCAGCTATGCTCCTTCAGTAGGCTGGGCGCCCATTGCTCAATCAGGGGCAACTATTGCAATAGTCAGTATCAACCCCAAAACAGGAGAAGCCGTAGCCGTCTTGAGCTAAATACTTCCCGCAGGGGTGAAAAGTGGCCTCATCTACCCCGTCAGGATCTCCACAGACCCGAAACGATCCAGGAGGTACAACCTTCACTGGATATTTGAAAATATTACTCTCTACCTTGGTTCCCCCCAACGTTTCGCCGACGATTTCAACATTCACGACGTACTCACCAGGGGTCAATGGCAAGCCCGCGGGAATCATGGGAACTGGTATAATGGCAACCCCTGGGTCTTCTGACTCATCAGGTTGAATTGAAGCCGAAAATTGTTGAAAAAACTCGGGAACGACTGGGGCCTGATTCGCATCAGTAATCGTAATATTCGCCCCCTCGATGAGGATTCGAGAAGTCTCGGGGCGCAGAGTATCATTGTCACCCAAGGGTTGCAGACCATTGCCCACAATCAGCCAGGCTCGATAATCGACCAGGGCTCCTGTGTCGAAGCGACCATGGGGGTTCTGATCGACGGTGAGTGACGCTTCAAGTTCGCACTTACTATCGGGAGCAAAGCCTGCGTTTCCCGAAACGAAGAGAGTGGTATTGTTGTCGGCGCAGCCCCCTACAAACAGAGCCCCCATTGAACAAATGGTGGTCAGGAGAAGGGCACTTTTCAGTTTGTTCAGACGCATAGGAGAGAGTCTTTCGCAGGCGCCAAAAAAGGACACCGACCGAAAGAATACCCGGAGGAGCTAGATTGGACCAATTTTAGGCGATTCCCAAGGGAGATTTTATAGAAAACTCGATGGAACGGGGATATTTATCTCTAAATGAACCTTTGTCCCAGCATCATTGTCCTCAACAACAGGCCGATGCATGTCGGTGTACCTCTCACCTATCGGCAAGATCGACAGCGCAAACCTCTAGCTCTTTCAATTGAATAGACTCGGTGAATACATCTCCGGGCGCGGCGGCGTAAACAAATTGAATCTGCTCACCCGCGCGTTTTTTATCATGCCCGAGCAAAGCTGTGCTCTCTTGTAGATCTGCCCTCTTGAGTTGATGGGGCAACTTCAATTTCTTGAGCAACTCCAAGATCCTCTTGGTGAGAGCAGCAGGGGTATGCCCCTTTTTCTCGCCCAAACGGAGAGCCGCTACAATTCCTAAGCTCACGGCCTCGCCGTGGGTCAAGGCACTATAACCCCCGGAGGATTCGAGAGCATGGCCAATTGTATGGCCAAAGTTAAGGCATGCCCGTATGCCTGACTCACGCTCATCGAGAGCTACGACCCTGGCTTTGACCCGTACACATCTCTCCACAACCTGAGCTACCGTAGCGGGATCACGTTGAAGGAGGGCCTCCGCGTTGTCTTCGAGGAAATCGAGCATCTCCCCGTCGCCGACCAATGCAGTCTTCACCACCTCGCTCAGAGCCCCCACATATTGTCGCTCGGTCTCCGTCTGCAAAGTATCAATATCGCAGATCACGCTTTGGGGCTGCCAAAATGCTCCAACTGAATTCTTTGCGGAATGGAAATCGACGGCTGTTTTTCCGCCAACCGAGGCGTCCACCATGGCGAGTAAAGTTGTAGGGAGCCCAATCCACCGAACCCCACGCACCCAGGTAGCAGCAGCGAACCCGGTCATGTCCGTCACCACACCTCCGCCCAAACCGACAAAAGTTGAGCTGCGATCCATGCCTTCGTCAAAGGCAGTTTGATAAATTGCTCTCAATGCCTCCAGGTTTTTATGCTCTTCACCCGGAGTCAATATACTTTGAGCCATATTTACCCCAAGAGGCGCAAGACCCGCGCGAGCCTTCTCCCCATGGAGGGGGTCTACGTTGGAATCACTCACAAGAAGAACCCCCGACGTCTTTCCGACAAGCCCTGGAAGTTCGTCGCTGATCATTGCCGAACCAATCAGCACCGCGTACGAATCGAACCCAGAAGCCACTGCCACAGGGTTTTTCTCCCACAGAGAGATGACTTCCTTTGCAATTACCCTGGGCTCTCGAGCATCAGTTGAGACGCTGCCGTGACACTCTGCATAGACAAGTGCGCGTTTTTCGAGAAGATCAATCACACGGGCTCGGGGCTCAGGGCCCCTCAATAGAGGTCGATCTCCTCGTACGTCGTCCTGCAATCGCGCGCGTCGGAATATCTCGTCGGGCTGAGCGGTAAGAGTTACCACGACGGAGGCACCTAAGACTTCGATTCGAAACTTACGATCTAAAAGAGCGCCGCCTCCTAGACTAATTACAGTTTTTTTGGCTTTCGCTGCGCTGAGTAATTCGAGGAGAACTTTCTTTTCCAAGACTCGAAATGCCTCTTCTCCTCGCTCAGAAAAAATTTGAGAGATGGGCGTCAGAGCCCTGCGCTCAATTTCTTCGTCGAGATCGAAAAAACGAGCATTTGACTGCGCTGCCACGATACGACCGACCGCGCTTTTGCCGGTGGCCATGAATCCCGAAATGAGTAGAGGACGAGTCACGATGCTCCCCCCCTAGCACAAGGGCCGTCGGGAGGGGGGCTCCAAGAGAGCCTGGCTCTCTACAAAATCTTTCCTCGGGGTAATCGATCCTCAGGAATGAACGCGCTATAGGAGTGAATTGATGTCCAAGATTCTCTCCTTCGACAAAATTCATGGGCTCGGCAACGATTTTCTGGTGATTCAAGCAGATCATTTGACCGATCTTTCAGTGGCCCAGGCAATTGGGCTCTGCGATCGCCATTTTGGTGTCGGCGGGGACGGTGTTTTGTTGGTTTTACCACCGCGAACCCCAGATTCGCGCGCGACCATGCACGTAATCAACGCCGATGGCTCCCAACCGGAGATGTGTGGAAATGGATTGCGCTGCGTCGTTTTGTATTTATGCCGACAAGCGGGAGAATTCGAAGGTGAGTTTATTGTAGATACGGGTGCGGGGCCTCTCCTGTGCAAGCTCGAAAAGTTACCAACAGAGGGAGCTAATAATTCGACGCTTTCCCCCTCTGGCCCAGTCGAAGCCCTCATTGGAACGGAGATCGGCACGGGAACTATTTTGGAGTCAAGAGTTACAGAATTTCAGGGTAATGATCTTGAGTTTCAACGAGTTTCTACTGGAAATCCCCACGCTATTTGCTTTCGCGATTCAATGACTGACGCCGATTTGGATCGATTGGGACCTGCTCTGAGTGCTTCTATTGAAGGGGGCAGCAACATCGAAATTGCTACTTTGCGAACTCGGGTAAATATCGATCTCTCCGTCTGGGAGCGGGGAGTTGGTCGTACGCTCGCCTGCGGCACCGGGGCAGCAGCCACCGCGATCGCTGCTGTAGAGTCGGGTCGGAGCCCTGCAGGACAACCTATCACCCTCAACCTGCCTGGGGGACCTTTGCAAGTCACCGTCTCTGCAGATCTCACCGCCTATCTGCAAGGCCCAGCCCGCTGGGTATTCGCTGGCAAAACTGAGATTTGATCCGCAAAAACTGGGCCCGTATTGCGAGTTCGTGTTAGCGGCTGAGTTGGAGTGACGGAGATATTTCTTCGTCGGGAGGCCAGCTTGTCAGACTCAAATCACAATGCATCATTTAGCTTTCAGCTCAGTGAATCTGAGCCTCCGGTAGAGACCAGGAGAAACGAAAAATTAGCGCCCCTTTCTTTCGATCTAAGCGAATTAAAGGAAGAAGCTTTGGGCGCAGACCCAGGCGATGCAGGCGATGCAGGCGATTCTTTGGAGACGGGAGGAGAATCGCCCTTCAGTCCCCTCGCACCTCTCGTCAGCGCGAAGCCCCGAATCAAGAAGATTCAGTTCCCAGCTTCAAGTACCGTAAGTTCTACGCCTTCAACCTGTGCCGACGGGCCCGGGACTCCTTCCCACCAAGCGCCCCTACCCAAAAAGCGTCTCAAGACTCATTTCTCAAAGTCCATGAGTGCGGAGACAATTCGTACTCCCTTGGACTCAGAGCCCGATCGAGAATCGGATGAATTTCAGGAGCTAATCTCCTCGCCCCCCGACCTAGCTACGCCCGAGGACTTGCCCTCACCTCGCGACGAGTTCGCGGAACGTTCGGGCGAGTGGGGAACTGAAACCCCCACGGCTCAGGAAATATGGCTCAAGGCTAGGCGTGCCTGGGGCTCCACGTCACGCCACGCGCTTCATTTAGGAGCTCACGGAATACGTGCCGGACGCGATCTTGCTCAAGTTGCCAATCAGAAACTGAAGAGAGGTCTCCTCGAGGCGAAGAATCACAAAACAGAGCAGGCTCCGCGGGAAAGTTCACCTGAACTTCATGATTTCCCCCATCATACGCACGCTCTATCCGCGACACGCTCTCTAGGCGAAGTGGCTTGGACCCTTACAAAAGGAACGGGAAAAAGGCTGGCAGCCCCCTTCTCTGCCCTCGCGGCAGCAGGTTTAGTCTATTGGGGCGGGACTCAGCTCTTGGGAACAGCCGGACTTTCTACCGTGAATCAACCTGGCTTGGGTGGCACAAGTTTGAGCCACACGGTGCACGGTCCCGAGATCCCCCATCTTGGCTCCCTAGAAGATAAAGAACCTGCCTCCCCCAAGGTAGACGGAAAGAAAACGGGCGATAGCTCATTTTCTCCCCCCGATTCCGAGTCCGAGTCTCAGTCGCAAAAAAAGAAGACGGCAGCTCCCCCGGCCATGCAAGTAGAAGTCACCGAGATGCCTCAGGGGCTTTCATGGCCCGGCAAGGGCCTCATTGAGGTTGTAACGAGCGAAGAAGAATTGATCTACATTGATGGAGTCTTCACCGGGCGTGGCCCATTGCGCCGCATTCCAGTTAGCCCCGGCGAACACAAAGTTTCGATACGAACTGGGGGCAAGAATCGGTCTGGAAAAGTGCAGGTTCGCCTCAACAAGAGCACACGCGCTGTCTTTACAAACGCTAACGATGTCGAATAGTAAGGAAGCCTTCTTCGCCCTCCCCTTCTCTTGTTTCGCATCAAGTTCTTCTTCGCAAGATGCCTCAAGGGAATTTTTCTACGTTCTTTACCAATATCTCTGATGAAAAGGTGCATTCTGGTACCGAGAAATTCGGCCCGACTCGTTGTACTTGCAGGAGTGCTCTCTCTGTTCGCGGCTTGTGAGAAGTCAAAAACGTCAGAGACAACCGAGGTACATCAGCCCGTTGACGCCCCTCAAAAGAGGACAGCAGCGGCACCTCAAGCCCCTTCCCAAGACCATATGGCTCTCAGCGAGGTGAAGGAGTCATTGTTCGATATTTTCGACCGCTGCACTTTGGGACAACGGGGGCTTGTTCTCGATATTGGGTCCTTAGCGGCTGAATCTCGTCGTCTACATCGCCTCGTTGCGGACACTCCTCCTACTTATTCGCTCCACTTAGGGGAACAATTTCGCAATCTACAAGAAATGCGAACAAGCTATGTCTTTTGGCTCACCGATGATCTGACCGACTTTGAATTCAGCGCGCGCGTTCACAGCGAAGAGTCTGAGCGAATAGCTATCTACATTGACGGCAAGAGATTGGGCGCCGGTAAACTAAAAAAAGACCAAACACGAGTAGTGAAAATCTCGGGTAAGGATAGAAGTCTGCAGCGTGGGCGCCATCAGCTCACATTGAGTCTCTCCAGACCACGTCGAGGTCGCCCCAGTGCCGATATTTCTTGGGCTCGATTAGGTAGAAAAAGGAAAAGCTCAGCAGACTTTCCTGCCACGCGGGCTCAGATTGATACAGAAGTGACCATTGAGGATGAACGGCATCGTGCCTTCGTCTTAGCGCCTTCTTCCAGCATACGTTGTCCGATTTTCTTGCCTCCAGGGGCTCAGTTTAAAGCTCAGTTGGGGATCTGGGGCGATGGCCTAGCCGAGCTGGAAGTCATCGTGCACACATCCGACGGCTCGAGGGTCATCGTGGCCCACGAACGTCGAGATAAAAAAGATTCTAGAGCTTTCAAAGAGGTCACGGCAGATCTGAGTTCATTCGGCTCACAGTTGGTAGACATTGAACTCCTCGCTCCCCACGGAAAAAGTGGGGCGCGTCTCGCGGTGGCCAACCCGCTCTTACTCAGCCACTCACCCCTAGGTAGCCCCACGCCCTCTGCAGCCCGGGCCATTGTCGTGATACTTGCGGGCCTCAGCCAAGAACACTCACCTCCTCAAGCTGGAAAGAACGGACTCCCCTTCTTCAATCAATTCGCACGCGAAGCGACCTCGTACCCCAACTACCGAACGTCCAGCACTAGCGCGACCGCATTCATTGCCACCTTGCTCACGGGGCTGGCTCCTTGGCAACACCAACTGGAGACGGTTGACAAAGTGCTCGCTTCCTCCCTTGCTCCTCTCGCCTCAGCAGTTGAGGGACAGGGCGGGAAAACATCTTTCTTTACCGAGGTTCCCACCAGTTTCGAACCTTTTGGATTCAACAGAGGCTTTGAACTCTTTGCGCAATTTCCCCCTCAGGCACATCACGAGCCACTAACCCCTCTAACTGAGGCAAAAAAATGGCTAGAGCCTCGTCTACATCAGCCAGGGGCTCTTCTCTCATTGATTTACTTGCGGGGAGCACACCCCCCGTTTGATATTTCGCGGGAAGACGCGCGTGAATTGCCTCCGGCTGAATACAGCGGGGACCTGAGCCCCAGGAGGGCAGCTGTGCAACTACAACAGATTCGTCAAAGACGAAGAACACGGCGGCGACGCATGCCCCAAGAAGACTGGCAGCGACTTCATGCGCTGAAGAAAGCCGCGTTACTCAAACAAGATGCGGCCCTAGGCAAGCTCATCGCCTGGCTTCACGAAAACGACGCGTACGAAGAGACTCTTATCGTCGTAATGGGTGATCTTGCCGCAGGAGAGAAACCTCTGGTTCCCTACGCTGCGGATGCCCCCCTCACGGAGTCCTATCTATCGCCCCCTCTCTTCATAAAGTTCCCCAAGGGGCACCTACGCGGACGACATCAAAAGGGACTTTTTGCTCCGCGCGACATTACGACGACTCTTCTGGCAACTCTCGGTATAACCCGTACATTGTCTACGGATGGCATAGACTTGGGAGCTTCAAATGCAAGTCGACTGGCGCTGGTGCGCCCGCACATCGCCTACAGAAACCACGCGTATTCTCTCCGTCTAGGAACGCAACTGCTACGAGGAACTGATGGGAAAACACCGCGACTCTGCAATATTACGATTGACCCCAACTGCTCAGTCGATCGGTCAGAACAGAATATTATGGAGGCTCGCGCTCTTTGGCTCGCTGCGTGGAGCCAACTCTCCCCTTCCTTGACAAAGCAGACAAAAAATCTCGCGCTAGAAGAAAATTCTGAAATCGAAAGCTCTCTCGTTGTATGGGGCAATGCCCCATGACCACCCGGCGGTCCCTCCTGAAGGCCGCTTTGCTCATCAATGGGCTCCCAAAACTAGCAGGGTGCTCCTTTCGACCTCATCAACAGCGCATTTTCGTAGCCAAAAGCCTTGAGCGCACAATCCATGCCCTCACGCAAAAAGGAGCTCCCCTAGCAGCTGTACAGGTGGTGAGCGCAGGAAGCCAAAGCATTGCGCGACAGATCGCGGCTACACGCCGGGGCGATCTCATCATCTCGGCTGACGTACACTGGGTCAACTGGTTGCAAGAGCGTTCATTGATTTTACCTGGTAGCCGTAGAGGTCTACTGCACAACGAGTTGGTCATCGCTGCCCACCACGAGAGCCCACTGAAGCTTTCTTCGCTCACGGATCTTACTTTCATACAATACCAAGCTCTGTACATGGGAGATCCCCTAAGTGTTCCCGCTGGGCGATACGGAAAGTTGTTGCTTAAACGAGAAAATATTTGGCAGAAACTTCAGGGCAAACTGCGTACAACTGTCAATGTTCGAGGGGCTCTTGCCCCCTCTCAAAGCAGAAAAGATACCCTCAGTCTGGTCTACGCAACCGACGTAAAAAATGATCCTCTAACTAAAATTATTTATCGAGGTTTTTCAAACCCCGAAGAGATTGTCTACGTGGCGGCAATTCTTTCGACGACAACAGACCTGCATCGAGCGCAAACACTACTCAATACACTACAAAGTGACCTCGTGCATTCATTCTTCTTGCGTGATGGCTTCATTGTTCCGGGCAACAGCGGACATCTCTCATGAGCGCACCTCTCCTAGAAACCATCACTATTACTTGCAAGATTGCCGGACTCGCGACTCTGCTCAGCGCTCTCCCTTCGGTCTCTCTTGGTTATTTCCTGTCCCGCAACCAATTTCGAGGAAAGTTTCTTGTCGAAACGCTGATTGTCCTACCTTTAGTTCTCCCTCCGAGTGCTATTGGCTATCTAATATTGCAGCTTTTCGCCTACGGCGGATGGTTAGGGCCAGACAACCTGGGATTCGACCCACAAATTCTACTCTCTTGGAAAGGTGCCATTCTAGCAGCTGGCGTCATGACCCTTCCACTGATGACTCGCACAGCTCGATTAGTATTTGAAGAGATTGATCCCATGCTGGAGTGGAGCGCCCGCTCCTTGGGTCTCTCTCCTTGGCGCACCTTCCTCTATGTCGTCTTTCCGCTGGCTCGCCGGGGTCTCACCGCAGCGCTTGCCCTTGGTTTTGCGCGAGCAATTGGTGAGTTCGGCGCAACCCTCATCGTCGCGGGTAGCATACCGGGCGAAACCCGTACCCTCTCGCTAGCCATCTACTCTGCCCAGGAAACCGGTCGAACGAGCGAAGCCAACCTCCTCCTGCTCGTCGCCCTTCTCTTTGCCTTTGCTTCCGTTTTTATCGCAGAGGCGCTCCGAGCCGATAGCCCCTCAAATAAAGTGGATCCGGGACACCCATGAGTCTCAATCTCGATCTACTCCTTGAATTTTCTGAGACCCCAAGTAAAAAAATTCAGGTCCTTCTGCCCCCGGGCATTACTGGAATATTTGGACCCTCTGGTACGGGAAAAAGCAGTCTCTTGAGGGCAATTGCTGGTTGGCCACAAAAAAGAAAGGGGTCTATTGTTCTAGAAGAACGCGTTCTCGAGGCGAGCTGCGATGGTATCTTTATCCCTGCCGACAAACGCGCAGTCGCTCTCGTCTCGCAGCCCGCCTACCTATTTCCTCACCTCACTGTCTCAGAGCAAATTCAGTTGGTATTAGGATCGCAACAAACGAGCTCCTCCCCGCCAATTCACGAACTTCTCGCCGATTTTGAATTAACAGCGTTAGCTCAAAAAACTCCCCATCAACTCTCGGGCGGAGAAAAACAACGACTCGCCTTAGCCCGAGCATTTGCCTCCTCTCCGCAATTATTACTTTTGGACGAAGCCTTTAGTGCTTTGGATCATGGGGGGCGAGCTCGCATCTTGCAAAAGACTCAGGCATATCTCAACACGCACCATATCAGCTCACTTGTCGTCTCACATGATGCGCGCATTATTGAGGCGCTTTGCTCCCATTGTCTGCTTTTTTCAGAAAGCGAATTCGTGAAATTTGGCCCTACAAGTCAAATTTTAGAGTCCCAACAAGGCTCAGTTTTTAACACGTTTTCTGGCCTCGTGGACCTAGGCGCCCAAGAGAAGATCGCTCGTGTACGATGCGATGGCTGTGATCTCTACAGCACAGCTTCAAGTCTCAAGAATTGTAACAACGCACAGATCGCCGTGAGCTCGTCCGCCATCATTGTTTCGAAAGAAGCACCTTCAGCCATCTCCGCCCGCAATATCATTCAAGTTCAATATCAGAGTAAAATTTCTTTGAATGATTCTCGGGTTCGATTGAAAGCTCAAACAGCTGGCGGCGCAGAATTTCGCGTGGACATGACGGAAGAGGCTTTCGACGAACTAAGACCGCAATCAGAGTCCAATTTGTGGCTACTCTTCAAGGCCAATCAGGTAGAACACATCGCCTAGGGCAAAAATGCTTACGTTCCGCGAGCGCCCCCATAAAGTTCGAGGTGCAGCCTTCCTGAGTAGCGAAACCCACGCCCCTGGGCCCAATTTGCCACACCCAAAGCGCGATCGCGCAATTGTTCTGCACTTCTTGCCTCGGGCATCAGCAAAATACGCTCACGTTTCATCAAAAAGCGACTCAATAGTTCATCGACCTCCTGCACATCTTTCTCCTCAACAGTTACAAACTTAAAGTAAGCTTGAGAGTGAGAAGTGAAGTGTGCAATCACTTTTGGGACAATGCGTTTCTCCAACGCCTCGCCACTGCAAGATAGTTTAGGAGATACATTCCACTGATTCACCCGCGAGCTTAAACTAGCCGTCGGCAAGATTGTACCGTTCGTTTCGACTTCGACAAAGAGCTTCTCTCCTCCCCGAGCCTCGATCTTTTTGTCCACTAAGTCGAGGAGTTGACTGAGCTGTTTCTGCTGTATCAAAGGCTCACCGCCCGTAATAATGAGGCGTCCCGGCGCGTGGGTCTCAACCCATTGTGCGGTCTCCAAGAGACTCTCCGCGTGTAACTCTTGGTGCAAGTCGTAGCGCTCGGGGTCCCAAGTATAGGCGGTGTCGCAATAGGAGCAGGCTAAGTTACAATTTCCCAGGCGTAAGAATGCAGAAGGAATTCCCGTACTGACGCCCTCGCCTTGGAGAGAAACGAATTTTTCGCTCACAAGTAGCGCCGTTCCAGAAGCTGGTAACGTAGGGCGAGGAGAATCCATAAGTAAGGTGCACCGTCGAGGAAGAGCGCAGAAAAGTAAAGCTTGAAGTCCAGCCCTAGAGCGCCGATAAGTTTGAAGGAAATACTAGGCATTTTCGCCCCCCTACAGATTGTAAAGGTGGCCCCAAATACCGCACTACCTCCGATTGTGGCCACTTATCGACGCTCTACCTGTCCTGCTGGTCGCGACAACCGGCAAAACGGTGGACGCTCTAGGAAGGTCAGCCTCAGTTGCGTTGGGAATCGCACCTCAATATATTCTCCGAAAAGGTAGCTTGAATGAATAAAAAAGTAATTGTGACAGGTGGTGCAGGTTTTATCGGCTCTCACACCGTCCTGGCGCTGCACCAAGCAGGCTTCACCCCGATCGTCGTGGACAACTTTTGCAACTCGAGCAAGAGTGTCCTGTCACAATTGGAGAAGGTCACGGGCTCGCCCGTCGCACTTCACGAAGTTGATTGTTGCTCTCTTTCGGCGATGCAGGAGGTCATTTCCAGGGAAAAAGAGGGGCTCTTTGGGGTCATTCACTTTGCGGCTCACAAGGCGGTCGGCGCTTCTGTGGCAAAGCCACTCGAGTATTATCGCAATAACGTGGGCTCTTTGGTCAGTGTCCTTCAGGCGATGAACGCGTCCCAAGTATCTCGCCTCGTTTTCTCCTCGTCGTGCACCGTCTATGGGCAACCCGATCAACTGCCAGTCACAGAACGCAGCCCCCTGAAAGCGGCAGAGTCCCCTTACGGAAGAACCAAGCAATTCTGCGAAGAAATCATTTCGGACCAAGTTGCCTCAGGCGCAAGTTTAAGAGCGGTGACACTTCGCTATTTTAACCCTGTGGGAGCCCATGAGTCTTCACTTATCGGAGAGTTACCCCTCGGCCCCCCCGAAAACCTGATTCCGTACATCACTCAAACAGCGGTTGGTATTCGTAAAGAACTCACAGTATTCGGAAACGACTACGATACCCCTGACGGAACATGTATTCGCGACTATATTCATGTCGTCGATCTTGCAGAGGCGCACGTAAAAGCTCTTGAATTCATTGAACGCAAAAAGGAGCCCGCGTTCAATGAATTCTTCAACGTAGGCACTGGTCGAGGCTCATCTGTATTAGAAGTAATTTCCGCTTTTGAGGCGGTGAGCGGAAAAAAACTCAACTATAAGATAGGTGCTCGCCGCGAGGGAGATGTCGTGCAAACCTATGCAGATGTCACTCATTGCGAAAAAGAATTTGCGTGGTCCGCAAGGCGTTCAATGAGTGACGCAATGCGTGACGCATACAACTGGCAGCTCACCCTAGGCAAATAGCAGTTTTATGGAGGCAAGTATCACCGGGCAACTGGCCTTGATTGGCTTCACCCCGCTTTGCATTCTGCTTTTTGCAAAATTGCGGAGAGATTTAGCAGCTGCAATCTCTCTCATAGGAGCGGCGCTCTTTCTGCCTCAGCGCATAGTTTTCGATCCTCCACTGATACCTCCTTTAGACAAACATTCGATTGCTGTACTCGTCACTTTTACGGCCCTAGCGTTCACTCCAGGTCAAAAAGTAAAAGGCTCTCTTTTTCTTAAATTGATCACAGCTCTGGCAATATTTGGAGCTATTGCAACGGTTTTAACCAACGGAGACTCCCTCGCTCTAGGTGGAGGAGTTGTCATTGCCGGACTCAAGCCCACCGACGCCATATCCGGCATCTGGTTCTACTTGGTCAGTCTCATCATTCCTTTTTCGATAGGAAGACGCGTTTTTAGAACGAAGGAATCCGTTGCTACGCTCCTCAAGGTCATCGCCCACTTTGGAGTTGTCTATGCATTTTTAATGCTCATAGAAATTCGCTTGAGCCCACAATTAAATAATTGGGTCTACGGATTTCATCAGCATAGCTTTGCTCAATCCATGAGAAACGGTGGATTTCGCCCGGTTGTGTTCATGTATCATGGTCTCACCACAACTCTTTTTTGCCTCATGGCTCTTTTTGCGACTCTCTGTCACAAAAAAACTGGAAAAAATGTATTTGGGGCCAACTCGGGACTTTGGGCCTTCTTTCTCTTTGCCGTTCTCATGCTCAGCAATAGCATGGGCGTTTTAGTATTTTGCTTGATTGGGGCCCCCCTTCTCTGGAAAGGAAGCCCGCAGCAAGTTGCACGCTTTTCCGGTCTACTCGCCTTGGTAGCACTCGTTTTTCCTCTTCTGCGCACCTCGGGACTTCTACCCATGCAAGATCTCGTCGACTATGTGGCCAGTCATGACGCAGGGCGCGCCCAATCACTCGGCTTTCGTGTGAATATGGAAGAACAAATCATCGAAGTATGGAGATTGCGCCCGACCTTTGGATATGCTGGTTATGGTAGGTCGAATATCTACGACGCCGCTGGAAACAGCACCATCATCGTAGACAGTCAGTGGATGATCGCATTGAGTAACAGAGGTATTGTCGGGTACGTTGTAGAGTTTTTGCTCTATTCTGTACCGATTCTGCGCGCAAGAAAATTCATTACTGCCGTGGTCGACAAGGACTCCCGTACCCTACTTGTCGGGCTAGTTTTAATGGTAAGCATTAGTCTTTTCGACCTACTGCTCAACTCTCGCGATCATGGAATATTGCCCCTGCTTGCGGGCTCATTGTTTGGCTTTTGTTCCACGCTCAAGGGGCACGCAAAGAACCTTAAAATCAGAGCCTGACCGGACTTTTTCCCTGCGCCGTACTCATGCCCCCACTGCGGAAGGCGACGCGCCCCTACCCGCACCAGCTCGAAGTCGGGCAATCGCGCGCAACGCCCTCCAAAGGGGAATCGACCAAAGGGTACCAGTGACCAGTACAGCCACAAGTAAGCGCCCCCCATTTGAATGGGAAAAGTGATGAGCGGCTGATGTCCCAGCAATCACACTCAAAATAACCCACACGGTGCTCGGCAGGGCAACCCACCACGTGGTAATTCGAAATTTAACCACCACAAAATACGACGTCACCAGTGCCGCAAGCACATCTGCGACAACTAATAGCCAAACTCCTTTTTCTACCCCCATTAGGTGGACAGCCAGAGGAAAGAACACCATCAAACAACAGACGCGAGCGAATGTTCCCGCCGCAAGGGCTTGAGGAAAGCCTAGAGCTTTTAACGCACATTCGTTGGTCGAAGACAAAATTCGAATCCATCCAGCTAGCCCAAGGACGAGCACAAGACCCCCTGCTGCCGTATATCGTTCGTCATAGAGAAGCCCCACCAAGGGTCCCCCCGCCGCCATGAGCAATGAGCTGATAGCCGCCCCACCAATGAGCAAGGGCCCCCTGACTCGCTCAAATTGGCTCACCAATGAGCCTCCCTCCGCTAAGATACGGCTATATAATGGAAAGACTACACGATTGGAGAGAGTGACGAGCGTTTTGCTAGGGGTCTCTGCTAGCGCAACGGCTATTCCGTAAACTCCCAGGAACTCTAGACCTGACAATCGACCAATAATGAGTCGGTCTGAAGAGGCCGCCGCAAATGTGAGAGCAGAGCTCACAACAATCCAACGACCATAACCCGTGATCTCTTTACGCGCCGCTGCGTCCAATAGAAAACGCCCATTTCGACCCGGCAGAAAAGAGCGAGCTGCAAATAGCTGAAAAAAGGCTCCAAAAACATTACCAACCGCAAGCGCCCAGGGCTCATGATAGCGCCATGCAAGAAGAATCATCACAATGAGTCCCGCTACCTGAGATCCCAATTGAAGAATAACGACTCGACCAAGTTTTAGATGCCTATCTAAATTCATCTCCTTTACTGGATTAAACCCCTGAAGGACCACTGAAACGCTACATATCTGAATCAGTGAAGCTAGCTCATCGTTTCCAAAAAACCACGCAAAGGGATATGCAAGGGCCCAACAGGCCACAAAGAGGATGCCCCCACGAATGACCTGTAGAGTCCAGGCAGTGTCTAAAAAGTCATCGTCATCACCTCGAGAACTCCTCACAATCGAGTCGCGAATGCCAATGTCACTGAGCATCGTCACACCATAGAGAAGCACCATGACGATCGAGAGAAGGCCAAATGCCTCGGGAAATAGCAGACGCGTGAGTAGCAGGTTTCCGGCGAAGCGGACGAGCTGACTGCCTGCAATATTGGCAAAACTGAGCAGAGTTGCAGAAAACGCCCGCGCCTTGAAGTCCTTTAACTGAACATTCATTACTTGTACTCAATCAGCCGACTACCCCGTCGGCGCAAAAACTGTATCTGTCCCTGTAGCTGAGGAAACTTGCCCAAAAGGTTGAAGACACTAAAATTGAAAGCTGCCTTGGGGGTGTCACCTGCACGTAGCCGGGATCGATACATGCGATTCAACACCAACCCATATCCGCTCGCGGCACCCAACAGACTTCCCCCTAAAGAAAGAGGCGCAAAGGAGACTGCACAGAGAGGCACGGCCCCCGCCCAGAACCAAATTCGTGCGCTGTCCTTCAGGTTGTATCTCTCGGCACTTCTACCATGGACCCAGGCGCCTTGGGCGTAAGCGCTGCCCCCGCGGACGTTGCGCATCCACCATTGGCGCCAACTATGTATGGCCGCATCGTGCTGGGCCATTTCGGCGTCGATACGCAGAAATTTCCAGCCGCGGTCTCGCATACGGAAGCACATTTCTGGCTCCTCGCCGGCCGCAAAAGTCTCGTCAAATCCGTTCACCTCGTGGAAAGCCGCTAGACGAATCATCGAATTACCTGCGACAGCCAGGGCGTCACCTACGGGCGTATTCCACTCGATATCCATCAATGAATTGTAGACCGATGCCTCGGGGAACCTTTCACGGCAACGCCCGCTCACGGCAGCCAAACGAGGGTCCTCTTCCAATGAAGCGCGGGCGGCCTCTAACCATGAAGAAGCAATCTCACAATCACCATCAACAAATTGAATGAACTGGAGATTTGGATGAGATAAAGAGAGAGCCTTTACACCTTCATTGCGGGCCCGGGCGGCTGTAAATGGTGCCGAAAGGTCGAGATTTACCACCTCACAGTTCATGTTTTTAGCGAAGTCTACACTGCCATCCGTGGAACCCGAATCAACATATACAACTGGAACCGGCTGCTTAAGAAGAGATCGCACGCAGCGCTTAAATCGTTTCCCCTCGTTGCGTCCAATTATAACAACACCTATCAATTCACTAGACATCAGCTCTTTCCCCATATACCAAATGTGAAGAAAGGCACACCCCCCCCACTCCCAGGACAATCTTCTGCACACTCAAACGCATGAACGCTCTAAGTCAAATCATCAGCCACGGGCCCGCTCACTCTTCCTTGAGGAACGTGATAGAAAGCTCCATCGTCCACCCACGCCTTACATTAATTGATGCACTTCAGTCCAGGAGATCCTACGTTCATCGGGTGGGCCGTGTGTTTGCTCTATTTGGTAGTGTCACTTCTTTGCCTGCACCGTACAAAACGGGCGCCCCGTATTTCTCCTAAGGAATGCATTTTTTGGCGGCTCATTTGCGGAATATGTCTTGTTTTGGGGCTCAATAAGCAACTCGACCTGCAGACTTCCCTGCTTTCTCTGGCGAGAAGTTGGGGACATTCGGTTCGCCTGTACCAATACAAATACTATTTAAAAGTTGGCTTCATGACTCTACTTACGGGCTCTGCTCTGGCCGTATCTCTGGTCGTTTGGCGTGCACTACACCCAGCGCGCGAAGAAACTCAAAAAGCGGCCTTTGGCATGAGTCTGATAGCTGCTTTCGTCTTGCTTCGTGCCGGTAGGTTTCAGGGCTTGCCTTTTTTTCTTCAGATTGGAAATTTTGGAGAAGCAATCATAGAAGTACTCGGTCTGATGATTGTCTTGAATGCTTCCCTTTCTTCCCACTCTTTTTTCAGAACAAGTAACTAGTCGCATCACGAACACGTGACCAATCGCGATATCAAGCTTGTCGTGAACATCTCTCCTCACCTCATCTCTTCGACCCTTTATCAGGTCGCTCAAAAAATTTTCAGATGCAACCAATAGCAAGCGCAATCATTGTTACTTATCAATCACGCTCTACGATTGAGGCCACGCTCAACGCCCTGCAAGCTTTACTTACCGAAGGAGAGTTAGAAGTCATCGTCGTCGACAATACGAGCACGGACGGTACCCCTGCTTTCATCAAAGAGAACTTTCCTTCTGTTCATCTGATCGAAAGTGATCGCAATTTGGGGTTTGGTAACGCATGCAATCTAGCAGCAAAGGAGGCGGCCTCTCCTTACCTCGTCTTTATCAACCCCGATGCGGTACTTAAAAAAGATGCTCTGGAACACCTGGTAAGGTTCATGGACGAACGCCCACGCGTCGGAATTTGTGCTCCGGCAATTCTTCACCAACACGCTGGCGGTTTAGAAACCCCCCAAAATATAATAAGAAAGGCTCTACACCTTCCGTCCGACAAAAGTCGACGAGAGATGACTTTAGGCGCGGAGCCCTTTGAAACAGATTGGCTTTGTGGCGCTGTCTATCTGATCCGCACCTCGCTTTTTCAAGAACTAGGTGGGTTCGATCCTAGATTTTTCATGTACTTCGAAGAAACAGACCTTTGTCTTCGCGCGTCCCAGGCGGGCTTCGAAATTTGGGCGGTACAATCAGCGGTGGCTGAACACGAAGGCGGAGTGAGCGCAAAACAAACCAAAATGGCAACCCAATGGGGAGCGGTCAGTAAGTACTTTTTTGAAAGTCGATATTACTACCTTTGTAAACACCACGGTAGAGTCGCTGCCAGCACAGCGGAAACCATCGACCTTCTCCCCGTTGTCGCACGAGCGATCGCAAATAAGTTGGGCCTACGAAAAGATGGCATCAGTACGTTGAAAAGTCGTCTCGCCGGCGGTTATCTAAAACAACCAGAAGAGTCATAGAACTCTTATCAAACACACGCTCTGGGGAGGGCACGCACAGGAAAAGGAGGCTCTCTAACCGCAATTAGGGGCTGTCCTCAGGAGCCACGCCTGGAGAAGCTCCAATCTCGGAAAAGGAGGCGTGGTACATAAAGAGCGTCTTTTCCGTAGCGACGGGCGAGACGCCGAGGGTCGGAGAGAAGACGATGAATCCACTCCACCCCTGACTTTTGCGCCCAAGCAGGGGCTCGTTTTACCGACCCAGCTAAAAAGTCGATGGTTGCGCCCACGCAAAGAACCACTGTGCCTCTCATGGCGTGTTGATGCTTATGGACCCATATTTCTTGCTTAGGTGCTCCGAGACCAACCACCACAAGTTGTGCTTTTGACTCCGCTATTTGCTCGGCAATTTTCTGGGACCATTCAGGAGAATTTTCAAAACCAAAAGGCGGACTCAAGCGACCCACCACTTCTATACCTGGAAACTGTAGCGCTACATTCTCGACAGCTTTCTTGGAAGACGCCTCAGAAGCGCCCAAGAAAAATACCTTGGTGCCCTCTCGAGCTGCCCCCAGTACCTCCGGAGCAAGATCACTCCCCGTCACTCGCTCGGGCAAAGGACGCTGAAATAGTTGAGAAGCCCAGACCAAAGGCATTCCATCTGCAAGAACGAGGGCTGCCTCAGAATAGGCTTGGCGCAATGCCTTATCGTTCAAGAGCAATACCGCATGGTCCAAATTGGGAGTAACGACGTAGCGACAAGGGGGCAACGCCTCCGCGCTACGTCTATCAAGATGCTCGAGTTCGTCTAACCAAGAGACCACCAGCGTCACAGCCTGGTCTTTGGTCATCGCATCGACATCGCAGCCCAAGGCACGTACGGTTCTAGGTCTGGTTGCCATGAGTGACCCTTGTATCACAATTGCACCAAATCGTCATTTTACAGCTCGTCATTCTACAGGACACAAGTTCAACGAGTTGAGATATGGGCTCCGGTCCAAGTATTTTCGTAAACAGGCTCCTATAAAGTTGATCTGGATTGCTAGAAACGAATCAATGATTTTACGCAGCACTCTTTTCCCACTTCTTGCGGCAATCTTTCTCCTAATGGCTCAAGGCTGCGCCAGTACTCCCTATGTCTGGTCGAGTAATATACCTGTAGAAAGAGCACGACCATCAATCCAAAATGATGCAATTGAACCAGGCGATACAATCGCAGTCTCTGTGGTTTCACAAACGACACTCTCGGGGCAGCAAGTTGTGGCGACCGACGGCACAATTAGCCTGCCAAATATCGGAACCGTCCAGGTTGCTGGTCTCAACCTAAAAAGCGCGCAATCAGCGCTCACGAAGAGACTCTCCGCCATTCTAGACTCCCCTCAAGTCTCGGTTTCAATGATTACAAAGAGTATCGAGATTACAATTTTGGGTGAGGTTGCAAGTCCAGGAAAGTACCAGCTCTCGTCCGGCGATGGAGTTGCCAGTGCTCTCGCTTTAGGAGGGGGCATCACAGAATTTGGCGATGAAAGCTCCATTTACCTGATTCGTGCGAGTGAGCCCTTGCGTATTCGGTTTCGATTCGCCGATCTCGTCAGGGGTGGCACCAGCGCACGCGCTTTTGCCTTGCAGGACGGCGATCTACTTGTAATTGAGTAACAAATCACGTGTTGCCCTCAAGCTTTCTACTTCTGACACTTCCTTTTCTTGGGGGTGGCGTGCGGACAGATCTTGGAGCGGCTGTGGGGATGGAGGCCCGCGCGGGGATGATACCTTTGCAGGCAGGGCAAGCTGCCAGTCCCGCCGTCAATAGCACTGTCAATCTCCTTGTAGGAGGGCGTTTGCGATCTCGACGATCAAGCCTTGAGTTGACCTATAGCCCAGAACTCTTCTTTCAGGTCCCCGGCACCATTGAATTAGGGCGCCCTCTCGTCCTCCACCAAGGACGTCTCTCTTACCAAAACACCATCACCGCACGAACCAGCGCGGGGCTCAGTGTACTTGGTCGAGTCGGCGAAGTCTCATTCAACAACCTTCAAGACATCCTCCAGCCAGGAACGGGGGTTGTTCAAGCCGAAGTTACCTCACTGGCGCTCACAACGGGAACTCTCTCTCTCAATCACCAAACCAGCCGAAGAAACGAAATAGGTGCGGAGGCGATGGCGGGCTACCAAACGCCCCTCGACTCCGCGTCAGCCCTTTCCCCTTCAACTCTCCCCACGTCTTTAGACACCTCTCTCGCTCTCACGGACACCTATTCACTGAGTGCTCTGGACCGCCTGGGTGTATCCGTGCGTGGTGGCTATCTCATTTCCCAGAGGGATAGCCCCACCGCTCCTTCCAATGATCTGCAACGTCTCGTCGCCTTTGGGGGTAGCTTTTCATGGGCTCGACAGATCTCGCTTCGCTCGAGCATCACATCCAATGCCGGCTGGGCGTTTACCTACATTCAAGAACTCGCAATCGTATCTTTAGTTCCCATTGCCGTAGTCAACTACGATGTGGGGTGGGGTCGCCGTAATCAGCAATGGCAAGCGACCTTCACTGGGGGCGTACGCGGTTTTCTAGACCGCGCCTCCGCAACTTATCGCCCCCAGGGCTTTGCCCGTGCACAACTTCGAGGCGCCTTTGGACCGAAATGGACATCCAATTTGAGTCTATTTGCGTCTACCTCCCTCGCACCCGATCCTCTGGTACCTAGCCAATACGAGTCCACTGCTAGCGTGATTCAGACCACAAACTACCGCGTGAGCAATCGGACCATATTTCGCTTTGGCGCACGAGCATCCCTGCGAGGCAACCATTTAAATGGCAGCGAAAACCTCTTGAGACCACAGGGTGAACTCACTGGTTTCGTCGGTTTGAGGTACAATCTTGGCACAAGTCGCGCCGATGGGTCCTGGTTACGCTAAGTCACCGGCCGAAGACGACGAAGTAAGAAGTCGGGGCGCTGTATGCGCAATGGATTCCCGACGTTGGCGCGCATAGGTCCTCAACCAATGAAATGCGGCCAGAAATATACCCAAAAATACGCCCGTGAACGCACCCAAAGTTCCGCGTACCACCGCTGTTCTCACCAGGTTCACTCCAGGTGAACTGGGAGCTTCGAGCACCTCATAGCGTGCAGCAACACTCGCTCGCTCAAATTCCAATTCGAGTTCTTTTGCTTTCAGCTGTTCATGCAATTTATCGTGCAGCCTTTTACTCGCTTCCACGTCCCTCAGCTTCTCAGACTCGCCTTCCTCTACCCCAGGAGCAGCACCCGCTATCTTATCAATGAGTTTCAATCGAGCCTGCACCTGACCCAATTCTTGCCCTGTCGTGCTCACTGCAATGGAGAGATTTCCAACCTGATTCGACAGGCGTTTGTGCTCCAAATTTACTCTGCGATCAGTTTCCGTCGCAGTGGTATTGATAGCACTGTCGCGCAAGCGAATCAGAGCCTGCTCTTCCTCACGTAATTGAACCAGTTCGGGATGCCCCTGGGCAAAACCTTTCGCAATCGCTGTAGCAATTCTGCGCTTTACCTCAGCCAATCCCGTTTCATAGGGTTGCGAGCGAGCAACATTGACCGCAACAAACGCGTCTTCGGATTGAAGCTGTTTTTTTGCCAGGGCCAGCTGCTGAGTGCTTCTAGCTAGCTGGGCCGAAAGATCGTCTCGTTGAGCAATTAAGCGAGCCTTTGCCAGCACCTGTTGGCGCGCACTATCCGGAAGAGCGTCCAGATTCTTTTCTCTGAACTTTCGAAGCTCAATCTCATTTTCTTTGAGGGTGTGGTCATTCTCATCGAATTGAGATTGCAAGAGTTTGACTTCGCTACCGAGGACTTTAATTGATTTTCCAATTTCTCGTTCAAGGTAGTTGTGCAAATGCTGAGCGAGAAAACTCTCGGCGAAAGCTCCGTCAACATGACGATAGCTGCCCCGATAGCTACTTAACCCAGATTTAACAAAATTCAGATCTCGTGCCGTACCCTTCACGGCTTTGAGAGGAGCGGATAACTTCATGTCCTCCATGGTCTCGCGAACCAAATCGACGTTCTTGAAATTTTTCTCAGCGGAGGCAAAATAGTCCACGCCGCGCGTGGCAAAATGCATGCGAGCACTCTCCGTGCGCTCAACTTTAAGGGCGATCTCGAACTCCGCTATAGCTTTGGGTGGTTTCAGTCGAATTGTGCCCGCACCTAACACCCCCAACACAAGACCACTGAGAACAAGCACCTTCCAATATTCTCGTGACAACGTGCGAACAAGAGCTAGCTTGTCCAAAATATCATCTAGTGCACTCAATGAGGAGGGCCGACTCGATTCAATTTCGTGAGAATTTACCGTATGCGCCTGAGCGCCAGGTGCGCCGCCGCTAGATGAGAAGGACTGTACACTTGATTGGGATGAACGAGCAGAATTCTCCCCTGAACTGACTGAGTTCCCTTCTCGAACAGAGCGAGCTTCTCCCCCCATAGGAAAAGGGGATACCCGTGCCAACGCACGGGTATGTTGTGATTCATCTTCTGCGTCAGTGAGAAAACCCAACGTGGAGTTCCCAAAACGCATGACATCACCCGCTTGAAGACGACGCGGTTTGACGATTCTCTCGTCGTTTACAAAGCAGCCATTTGTACTCTGTAAATCAGCGATGAGGCATCCGGCACTTGTAAGCGTTAATCGTGCATGCTGATGAGAAACGGCCTTTTCATCAAGCGTCACAAACGCCCGCGAGGTCCGCCCCACGATAGATTCACCAGGCGCTATCTTAAATAACTTACCAGCGTGCCTACCACTTAGGCCCACCAAAAAAGCAGTGGGGGGTGCCTCGCCCGCGCCCTCATCAAATGCATCATCAAGTTGCATCGCGAAAATACCTCCTCCGCTTTGAGAAGAAGAAACAGAGTCGTCATTCATCGCGTTTCACCAGAGGGCACAATGGGCGGCAAGGCAACAGCTCTACCGTTCTTAGAATTTTGAGGCAGAACTTTCTGGCGAGGTTCGGGACTGGATACCTCATCTCCTTTTTTTGAGGGAGACTTTTTTGAGACTTCTGGCTGTTCTTTCTTGTACCTGAGGCTGGGGGCAAGTTGGGCTGCCTCTGCCCCCTGCAGGGTCACTTGCTCATCATCCCCCTGTACAGGCGGGGGCCCCATCCGGACGTAGTTGGATATTAAGTTGGGTTTGAGTGCCACCCAGACAAAGAGTCCCATTGCAGCAGTCAAAGCAGAATATATAGCAATCTTCTTGGCGCGATATGCGACGGATATGTCAACGGGATCTCTCTTGGGAAGCTCCGTAGGCAAGGCAAGCTCCTCGGTTTCATCCTTTTGATTGCCCAGGCTCAGCGGCCCTTCGAGAGGGCCGGTCGTTTCGGCGGCGGATGCCGGGTGGGGAGAGTTCTCTCCTATTTCTTCGTAGGAAGGCGGAATCACACTTGTTTCGAATCGCGACTCATTGGTTTCCGTACCCCGCAGGGAGGCGGCACGGCGCGCGGCTATTGTGGGAGCGAGCGAGAGTCGAACCCACTCGGCAACCTCAGCAGGAGGCGCCAACAAATCCTCTTCGGCCGCGACTCGACGCAGCTCAGTGGCCATTTCAGAAGCGGATTGAAAACGAGAGTCCGGATCGGGGGCCAAAGCCTTCAAGCACAGTTCATCCAATGCCGCCGGCGGATGAAAGTGCCCATGACTAGGAACACCCGGCGCCCCCCGTAAAATATTGAGCATCATCTCGTCGGAAGAATCTGCGAAATATGGCTCCACTCCTGCCAAGCCCGCGTACAGAACGACGCCCATCGAAAAAATATCCGCTCGATGATCGCTATACTCTCGCCGAATGCGCTCGGGGGCTAAGTAACCTGGTTTTCCGCAGGTCACTTCCTCGCGCACTGACAGTTTTCCAGTGCGTGCAATGCCAAAGTCAGTGAGGCAGCAGACTCCGTCAACGCTTACTAAAAGATTGTGAGGTGTCACATCACAATGCACCAATGAAAGTGACTTGCCGCTGGCATCCCTTGCCTGATGGGCAGCGGATAATCCGTCCAGGGCATCAAGAACAATCGCAACAATCACCCGTGGGTTTCGCCCAGCTGTCGTCGCTCGATAAAGTTCAGAAAGACTCCCTCCTTCAATATACTCCAATACGATATAGGGTTCTTTGGGAGTCCCGACATCGGCTACACCAACGATATTTTTATGGTGTAGTGCGCCAAGCACCCGGGCTTCGTGCAAAAAAGCATTCAACGTATCGTCTTGCTTTGCGAGATGCCCATGCAACACCTTCATGGCAAATAGTCGGCGAAAACCTGCGCTCCCAGTCAAGCGACAAAGGTACACACTTCCCATGCCTCCGCGCTTCAAGCGGGATAGTACCTCATAGCGCCCAACCCGAGGAAGGCTGCTTGTCTGGTCCTTGGACGAACCGGGCAATAGGTCAGGATCGGGAACCGAACCAGGGCAGCTCAACTCTTGAGAGAGATCGTCCTCCCGAATTGTAGGGAGGCGAGGAGCGCGCGAGCTCGTGATTGCCTCATTCAACTCCCCTAATTGTCGTAAAGCATCTCCACCCAAACGACTACTAGGAACAGGCATCTCGCTTTCGCTCAATTGCCCCTGGGCATCCTCTGGCGTCTCATTGTCGGGGGTCGCCTCTTTATACCAATGAGATCGGGCGGTGATGTCCGGACTCAAAGGAAGAGGCAACTTGGTCTCTTGTTCTTGTACAGGCTCCGCACTCGGGGTCGCCCCGGCGCGAACCGAACCATTGGATGGTAAGGTCGAGCCCAGTGAGAACACTGGCTTGGAAACCACTGGCTTGGAAACCACTGGCTTGGAAACCACTGGCGATTTGTCGACTGGCGATTTGTCGACTGGCGCAAGTCCGGGTAAAGTACTTCCAAGTCTTGGTGCGATTTTTCCGGATCTGGTTGCGGTTCCTCCCAGCACAAGGCTCGCGCCGGACATTGAGCGCGGTAGCTTTACATGTTCTTCGGCCAAAGAGCATGGTGGGACCGAAGAATAACGTGTTCCCTGCGGAGGCAGGGCCCCCGAAGAAAGGCGAACTGGAATCAGCGATGATTTGACCCGCTCACTTGAAATTTGAGTTGGCCCGGGACTCACCTCGTTGGATGAACCTTCTGAAGACTCATCCCTTCCAGCCGCAACCCGGGTGCCAAGGGCCAAAGTGCTCTGGCGCAAAGGTCGAATCAGACCAAGAGAATAAAGATTGCGCAATTCTTGAAGTAGGTCTGCGGGGTGCCCCTGCTCGCGAGCAATTACCCCCAAGGCAGTTAAGGAACCATTGATGGACGAGAGCACGCGCAGCTCGCTGGGGGAGAGGCCCCCGGGCAGGGGTGAGTACGTACGCTCAAGTCGCGCTCCTACGTTCAACCCTCCCCGACTACCGGAGGGGCGATTTCTCAAAATTTTCTGAACCATTTCCCCCAAATTCTTCAGGGCCCCGGTTGGTTCCTTGCACAACGGAACCAATTGGTAGTGGCCCTCACGCAATTCAAGCTGGGCAGAAAGAGCTGTCTCTCCAGTTTTATCTCCCAAGGAGGATGAAACCAAGCAACCCTTGTGCACCTCGATGACCCCCACTCCCACCGCACATTGAATTGAGATCTTGGCATTGGACTGAGCGGCCTCAAGGGCAAGAAGAAGATCACTGAGAGGCTCTTGATAGACTTCGTGGTTCACTTGTGAATTCATGAAAAAACTTAAACGGCGTTAGAACGCACGCGATTGCCGAATACGGTCAGAAATACGATTTTCAGATCCCAAAGGAGGCTCCAATTATCGATATAATAGAGATCGTGCTCGATGCGACCCATCATCTTTTCGACTTGTTCAGTCTCTCCTCGCCAACCATTGACCTGAGCCCATCCCGTAATTCCAGGCTTTACTTTGTGGCGAAGCATGTAGCCACGAATCTGAGAGCGATAGAATTCATTATGAGCCACCGCATGGGGACGAGGGCCCACGACCGACATCTCGCCAGTGAAAACGTTCAAGAACTGAGGCAGTTCGTCCAAAGATGTTCGACGTAAAAAGGCTCCCAACGGAGTAATTCGCTTGTCGTTCTTTTTTGCCTGGACCACCACGTCTCCATCGTCACAGGTGGTCATAGAACGAAACTTGAGCACCTTGATGGGTTTCCCCTTCAATCCGTAGCGGGTCTGTCGAAAGAAGATCGGCCCCTTGGATGTGATCTTGACGGCCAAAGCAATAAAAAGCATCGGAACAGCTATGAGGCACAATATTATGCTCGAAAGGACGATATCTTCCATGCGTTTTACCCAACCCCCCAAACCATGAAATGGTGAGTCAAAAACACTCACCATCGGAATACCGGCGATACTCCCCCAGCGAGCATTCATCAGATCAAACATGAAGAGGTCTGTCACGACGTAAACAGTGGCCGTCGTATCCGCGAGGCGAGAGACTAGTTCTCGAATACGCCGCTCAGCTCGAAGTGGGAGGGTGATGTACACGACGTCCACCAGACCTTCACGGGCCACGTCCACCAAAGAATCTAAGTTACCTAAAAGTTTCTCTTTGCCTAGTTGGAGCTTTTCTAGGCGAAGGGGTGAACGGTCATCGTAAACTCCTAAAACATCGTTTCCTGAATCGATCATGCCTCGCATGCGCGCACAAAGAAGAGCACCAGACTCGGTTGCCCCAGCAACAGCTACGCGTCTTTGGTTGCGCCCTCTGGCGCGAAATTGCCCAAGAACCCACCTAAGCTGAACCCTCATCAGAACCATAGAAAGGGGCACTGCCACCAGCCACATGGTCATCACAAAACGAGAAAAGTGATCTGTCGTTTTCGTTAAGAAGGCGCACAACAATAGCGCTGGTATCACTCCCAACCAGGTACCCATTACCGCCGCGGCTTCATCAGACAAACGCGCGCCTCTCCACGAACGGTAGAGGCCACTTACTGGAGAGACCCCCTGAAAGAAGAGCACCGCGAGCAAACCGGCTGTCGTAAGATCCTTATCCCAATGAGGATCGTAATAATAAACGCTCAACGCCAGGGTCGCTAAAATCAAGCAAGCATCCATCATACGCTGAAAAACACCCAGCAAAGCGGAAAAGGGCCGCACGATTCCGTCCGAGCGCATATGATGAGTTGGTCGATCCACGATATTATCCCCCTAGAGATCGCTTAGTTAATCCCTCAGGAGACCATGCGTAAACCCCTAATTCACTACATCTGACGAATGCTCATGAATTGAGCGAATTTGCCCCATCATCACCTACAGAAGCGCACTGGCGCTCAAGTACTTGTATTTATTGAAGTTAGTCTACCTCCGACTGAAAAGAAAAGAGGATGCGTCGTGTATCATTTGGCATATGAAAGCGCTTCCTTGCTAGATTCTGTTCACATTTCATGTTGCTCGAATCAAAGGACGCAGCTCTACTAGCAAGTCTATGAAGATTCTCATTACGGGGGGAGCAGGATTCATCGGCTCCAATTTTCTGCTTGATTCAGTCCAAGCCAGAAAAAATGACCATTTTGTAAATGCTGATTGTCTCACCTACGCGGCGAATCTTCAGAACTTATCGTCTCTTGAGGGTTCAAGTAATTACGAATTCTCTCGAACTGATATCACCAACGGGCAAGCGGTTTTCGACCTTTTTGAGAAAGTCGAACCGGATGTCGTGTTTCATTTCGCGGCTGAGAGTCATGTCGACAGAAGCATCACGGGTCCCGGTGCCTTCATACAAGCGAATGTTATCGGCACCTTCAACCTACTAGAAGCTGCCCGACGCCAAAAAAACAAAGACGTGCTCTTTCACCACGTGAGCACCGACGAAGTTTATGGCTCCTTGGGCCCCCAAGGGCTCTTTACCGAAAAAACACCCTACGATCCTTCAAGCCCCTACTCGGCTTCCAAGGCGTCCAGCGATCACCTCGTACGAGCCTATCATCGCACTTACGGGCTCCCGGTTCGTATCACCAATTGCTCAAACAACTACGGTCCCTATCAATTTCCAGAAAAATTGATTCCCTTGATGATCCGCAATGCTTTGCAGAAAAAGCCCCTGCCCATCTACGGAAACGGCAAGAACATTCGCGACTGGCTCTACGTGGGGGACCACGTCAGCGCTATTTGGGCAGTGCAAGATCGCGGGAAAGTGGGCGAAACCTACAATATTGGCGGCAACAATGAGTCAAGCAATATCGATTTGGTCCAGACTCTTTGCCGACTTTTGGCAGAAATCACCAACAAACCCGAACACGAATATCTTGATCTCATCACCTACGTAAAAGATCGCCCAGGCCATGATCAACGTTACGCAATTGACGCAACTAAAATCAAAGAAGAATGTGCTTGGACGCCCAGTGAAACGATTGAGACGGGGTTGCGTAAAACGGTTGAGTGGTACGTACAAAACCAAGAGTGGGTAGAGTCCATCACAAGCGGCGAATACCAAGAGTGGATTGAAAAAAACTACGGGGAGCGAGACAAATCATGAAGGGAATTATTCTAGCAGGCGGCACCGGCTCGCGCCTCTTTCCAGTAACGCGAGCAGTGAGCAAACAGCTCATTCCAATCTACGACAAACCGATGATCTATTATCCCCTCAGCGTATTGATGCTAGCGGGAATTAGAGAAATATTGGTCATCACTACCCCACAAGATCGTGATGCATTTCACCAACTTCTAGGTGATGGGTCGCAATGGGGCCTCAATATTTCTCAAACAACGCAAGATTCACCGGATGGCCTTGCTCAAGCTTTTCTACTTGGCAAAAAGTTCATTGACGACAAACCGTGTTCTCTTGTCCTAGGTGACAACATTTTCTTTGGTCACGGCCTGCAGGGAGAGTTGCAGTCTGCTGCGCAGCTCACAGAGGGCGCTCGAGTTTTTGGCTACCATACCTCCGATCCTCAATCGTTTGGCGTGGCCGAGTTCGACAGTGCAGGCAAGGTTCTCAGCATTGAAGAAAAACCGCAGAAGCCAAAAAGCAATTATGCTGTCACAGGCCTCTACTTCTACGACAAACGCGTGACGCAATTTGCCGAAGAACTCAAACCTTCTCCGCGCGGCGAGCTAGAAATAACCGACCTCAATATGCGCTACTTGAAGGAGGGCTCCCTCTCCTGCGTGCGATTAGGACGAGGAATCGCCTGGCTCGATACCGGCTCGCCCGAAGCGATGCTGCAGGCAGGACAATTCGTTCAAACCATTCAAGAGCGCCAGGGGCTGCGCATCGCATGTCCCGAAGAAATCGCTTTTGAAAGTAAGTGGATTGATAGAGTTGGTTTAGAAAAAAACATCACCGCATTGGGTAAAACCAACTATGCAGACTACCTGCGCGCACTCTTGGTAAGCGAAAAGTTGGGAACTCTCAAATGAAGGTCACGCCTCTCTCTATTGCCGATGTCCTCCTGATTTCTCCAAGAATTTTTAGCGACGATCGGGGTCATTTTCTTGAGACGTTTTCCACGCGCTCCTTTCCCGCTCAAACTCCTCCAGTAGAATTTGTCCAAGACAATCTCTCGTTCTCTAGTAAGGGCACGGTGCGTGGGCTTCATTTACAAGAGCCCCATGGCCAAGGTAAACTTGTCATGGCCGTCACGGGAGCTATTTGGGACGTCGCTGTCGACGTGCGTGTGGGCTCGCCGACCTTTGGGCAATGGGTTGCCGCCGAATTGAGCGAAAAAAATCGTGACCAGCTTTATATCCCTCCGGGTTTTGCCCATGGCTTTTGTGTGCTCAGCGAGACCGCTCATATGCACTATAAGTGCACAGATCTCTACAACCCTGCAGTTGAAATGAGCATTCGCTTTGACGATCCCCAGTTAGGAATTAATTGGCCCGTCGCAAAGCCTCTCCTTTCACCCAAAGACGCCCAGGCACCCCAATTGGCCGACATTCCTCCAGAGAAATTGCCCAAATACTTGGCATCTTAAGAGCCAAAAAACGACTTTTGAGGAAATCGATGAAACCACTCATTATTTTAGGAGCAAACGGTCAGTTAGGCCGAGCGTTTGTACAACTGCTTCAATTGCGTGATCTGCCTTTCATCGCACTCACACGAACTGAAGCCGATCTCTCACGCCCGGAAACGCTGACACTGCCCCTCCATGAGGCCCGCGCGCTCATTAACTGTGCCGCTTACACTCATGTAGACGGCGCCGAAAAGGACGAAGAACTCGCCACCACTATCAATGGTCGGGCGGTGGGCACTTTGGCAAAGGCGTGCAGCGAAGCGAACGTTCCCCTCATTCACTTTAGTACGGATTATGTCTTTTCGGGTAAGGCATCGACGCCCTTGGCCACAGATGCCAAGCGCGCACCCCTCAATGCTTATGGGCGCTCCAAAGCAGTGGGCGAAGAGCTTCTAGAAGCCTCGAGCGCACGCCATCTTCTGATTCGCACAAGTTGGGTTTACGCTTCTTGGGGCACCAATTTCGTTCAAACGATGGCACGTCTCATGGGAGAAAAGTCTGAGCTACGAGTAGTGCATGATCAAAGAGGGTGTCCAACACACGTTCTTACTCTTGCAGAGCGCACCCTTAGCCTGCTCAGCCTCGCCGAAAAAAACTCGGAACTTTGGGGGACCTATCACATCACCGACAGCGGCGAGTGCTCGTGGTTCGAGTTTGCCAAAGCTATTCAAGAAACTCTCAAGTCTCCGTGTAAGGTACTCTCGTGCACCACAGAAGAATTCCCTCGCCCGGCTCAACGCCCCGCCTACGGCGTACTCTCAAGCAAAAAAGCGGATGAACTCTTGGGGGCGGCTCCCTCCTTTCAAAGTCGTCTAGCCGAAATCTTCGCATAAAATGAGTACCCCCGTATACGATGTTGCCATTGTAGGAGCTGGAATCGTGGGGCTGGCAACTGCCCATGAATTGTTACAACAACACTCAGGGCTACGAGTCTGCATCATCGAAAAAGAAGCGCAGGTCGCCCAGCATCAAACGGGTCATAACTCGGGAGTAATTCATACGGGAATTTACTATACGCCCGGCTCAATGAAAGCGTCCTTTTGCGCCTCAGGAAGAGAAAAACTCCTCGAGTTCTGTCAGACTCATCGTATCTCCCACGAGATTTGTGGGAAAGTAGTCGTCGCGACTGACGAGAGTGAACTTTCTCGATTAGATAAAATTGAAGCGAGAGCCGGCAAAAACAAAGTCCTCGTAGAACGGCTCGATGCACGCCAACTACGAGACCGCGAACCCGAGGCAAGAGGCTTAGAGGCCCTCTATGTACCAGGCGCCGGCATCGTGGACTATGTCCAGGTCGCCCATGAGCTGCGCAAACTCATTGAAGACAGGGGTGGTGAGTTCTACTTCGATTCCAAAGTGCATGCTCTCTCGGAGCGAGATGGATGTATCTCGGTAGAAACATGCAAAGAAAGAGTGCGGGCACGATTCATCGTCAATTGCGGAGGGCTTCAGTCCGATCGCCTGGCGCAATTGGGAGGCGCCCCCAACAATGTCTCCATCATTCCATTTCGCGGTGAGTATTACGAATTGAATCAGGAGGCACGGGCTATGGTTCGCGCGCTAATCTACCCAGTACCTCAACCCGAGTTTCCATTCTTGGGCGTGCATTTTACCCGCGGGATTCATGGGGACGTAGAATGCGGACCCAATGCTCTCCTCAATGGGGGACGGGAGACCTATGGCAAAGGTGAAGTGGATCCGACCGATTTGGCAGAAACACTCACCTCGCCAGCATTCTTCCATTTGGCTCGAAAATACTATCGCGCGGGCGTCGCAGAAATTTGGCGCTCTCTCTCAAAAAAAGCATTTGTCGAGGCTGCACAAAAACTACTTCCGGCAATTCGCGCCGAACACCTGTCTGTGGCCCCGGCAGGTATTCGGGCCCAGGCCGTCTCTCGCGAGGGCAAACTTCTTGACGATTTTGCCCTGCACGAATCCGAGTATGTCCTGAGTGTGATCAATGCACCCTCACCTGCAGCCACGGCTAGCTTAGCAATTGGATCTCATTTGGCTCAGCGCGTTCAAACCCGCCTCAGCCCTTGAGTCTCAAAAAGAGGCACCAAAGCTTGCGTAGGGCCAAGGAATGAAGCCATTGGGAAGCATGCCTTGGCCAGTAAGAGAGATAATGGGCGAAAAGCCCGCGCGAAAGTTAAATCCTCCCCCAAACGGTTGCTCACGAAAACCAACCAAAGGAGAGATGGAGACACTGGCCTCGTCTGTCTCCGAATTGCTAATATATGAAATATTAGCCGTCACTCCCAACTCCAAGTGCTGACTTTTATTGCCGATGCCCATGTAGTTGAAGCCCACCGGAACAATAACATATCCATCTCCCTCAAAAGCTGCGCCGCCGGCCCCAATCCGCAGATTGAAGTCACCAATACGCCGCTCATAGTTGATTGAATAGATGGTCGCAGATCCCATCAATTCCAAATAAACAGTGTTGTTGGCGACCTCCTTGACCTCCGGCTCGTCCAAAAAGGTTCTTTGGTGTTCGTTGGGCACGGGGGCTGGTGCATCCGGGCTCTCCGAAGCCGCCGGAGCAGGAGCAACTGCCGGAGCAGGAGCAACTGCCGGAGCGGGAGCAACTGCCGGAGCGGGAGCAACTGCCGGAGCGGGAGCAACTGCCGGAGCGGGAGCAACTGCCGGAGCGGGAGCAACTGCCGGAACCGGTTCAAACTCAGCACTAGCGGACGTGGGAGTTTCAGTTGTCTGCGCTAGGGCGCGATTCGGCGCGGCGAGGCAAACGAGGCTCAATGCGGCGCCTCCAAGAAGTACGCTGCCAATTCGTTGAGGATAAATAAGATATGTCATAGAGTGAAGAGCCTACTATTTCACCCCTAGAGCGCAACTTGACCTCCTCAGCCATCCGGGCGAAGGCTCTAGGACAATGTCGATATCAGCGTCTCTTGCCCGTCCGTGGCTGCTTGTGTTCCTGTTGCTCTCAGCCGGGTGCGAAAAATCATCCACGGAACAAGTTACCCCCATTCGTCCGGTACGCGTGATGCAGATCGAACAAGCTGGTGCTACCGCCAGGCAAAGCCTCGCTGGAGTAGCAAAAGCCAGTCAAGAGATGTCCTTGAGCTTTCGCGTCTCTGGCACCTTGGTAAAATTGAAGGTCAAACTAGGTGATGAGGTAAAAAAAGGCGATCTCATCGCTTCATTGGATACTAAGGACGCCCTCATCGAAATTGAGCGTTCCAAGGCCTCGGTTGCTCGAGCCAACGCAGAGTACCGAAGCGCTCAAGCAGATTTCGAACGCGTCAAATCGCTCTATGCTGATGGCTCTGGCTCACGCTCCGAATTGGATGCAGCGCGAGCTCAGTCCGAGTCGGCACGCGCTCTCCTCTCGGCCGAGAGAAAAGGGCTCGAAATGTCTCGCTCCAAGTTAGCTGACCATCAGCTCAAGGCTCCCTTGCCCGGTGCAATAGCCGAGGTTCCAGTAGAGGTGAATGAGAATGTGCAATCTGGCCAGGCTGTGGCAGTGCTGAACGCAGGAGAAAAGGCCGAGGTTGAAGTTGCTGTTCCCGAACGCATCATCGAATTCTTCCATCGAGGAACGAAAGCAAGCATCTCTTTTGACTCGATTGGCAAAGACGAATTTCAAGGTGTTGTCACCGAGGTGGGTGTTTCTTCTCCCCAAGCATCTGGCTTTCCAGTGCGCATTGCCTTGCTCAAAGCAGACAAACGTATTCGCGCCGGCATGTCAGCATTGGTCACTCTGGAGCTTGAAGACACAGGGAGCGCTACGCGCATCTTTGCTCCTCCAGCAGCTGTGATGGAGGACAATCAATCCCAGCGCTACGTTTTACTCGCCGAGCCAGGAGAGAAAGGGTTTGCCCAGGTAACCCGCCGCAATGTGACCATGGGGGAACCCTCTCCATTAGGAGTGTTGATAGAAAAGGGACTCAAAGGGGGTGAACTCGTGATTGTAGCTGGTCTGGGACAAATTTCTGACGGAATGAAGGTACGTTTGCTGACCAAGGACCAGCCCAAGAACGCAAAAAATCGTCTTCACGGTGTGAAAGAGGCTTCAAAAAAGAAGACTGCGCCCGCGGCTCCTGCCACGCCTGCAAAAGAGAAGGACGTTGTTGAGGGCAAGCCCCAATGAATATCACCGAAGCGTCCATCAAGTTCAGTCGAGTAACTCTCGTCACGCTGATGCTCATTCTCATCGGCGGGTGGTCCTATTTTCAATCAGCCCCTAAGGCCGAAGATCCTGGTTTTACCATCAAGATCGCCCAAGTCAGAACCTATTTTCCTGGCGCCAGTCCCGAGCGCGTCGAGCAGCTCGTGACCGACAAGCTCGAAAAAGCCATCCAAGAGATGCCGGAGGTAAAACATGTCACCAGCACAAGCAAGACGGGTATCTCCATTGTAGAGGTTGAGATTCACCCTAGCTTTCGTGGTGCAGCAACCCGACCTGTCTGGGATAAACTCCGCAGAAAAGTCCAGGACGCAGAGCCTCAACTACCTCAGGGTATCTCGGGACCATTTGTGAACGATGAGTTTGGTGACGTCTTCGGGGTCATCATTGGCCTCACGGGGGACGGTTATGACTACGCTGAACTAAAAGATATGGCGGACGACCTACGGGACGAGCTTTTAGCCATACCCGAGGCTGCAAAGGTAGAGATCTACGGCGCTCAAGACGAAAGGGTCTACATTGAATTTCGTTTGGAGCGCTTGGCCGAAATGGGTCTCTCCCCCGACCAATTGTATGGCATTCTCTCCGCTCAAAATATTGTTCAAAGTGGTGGCTCCGTCGAAAGAAACGGCAAGCGTTACGTATTTGAGCCCACCGGAAACTACGAAACAGTTCAAGACATTCATGATACCTTGATTCGTTTACCCAATTCTCGCCATAGCGTGGCATTGGGTGAAATAGCGGATGTTGAGCGCGGCTACATCGACCCACCTAATAGTTTCTTTCACAACACAGGAACTCCCGGCCTCGCCATCGCAGTCTCCATGCGCGAAGGTGGAAACATTTTGGTGCTCGGGGAGGATGTTAAGAAGAAGATGGCTGAGTTGGACGAGATCTACCCTTGGGGACTCAACTTCAACATAGTGAACTTTCAACCAGAGGACGTAGCCAACACTATCGAGGGCTTCACCCTCAGTCTCCTTCAGTCTCTTGGAGTGGTACTGCTCTCAATGCTTGTCTTTTTGGGCTTGCGTACGGGCCTAGTTGTCGCCTCCCTGATCCCTCTAGCGATTGGCGCGACCATGGTCTCCATGGGGGCATTCGACATGGGTCTCGATAAGGTCAGTCTTGCGGCTCTAGTCATTGCTCTGGGTTTGCTCGTAGACAACGCGGTGGTCATGAGTGAGTCCACCCTCACCAGAATGGAGGAAGGTATGTCGCGCACCAAGGCAGCTATCGAAAGTGCCGTGGAGCTACGCACGCCTCTGTTTATCTCGTCCCTCACCACGATTTCTGCTTTCATGCCTCTGCCCCTTGCAGAAAACGACATGGGAGAGTTCTTAGGACCTTTGGCTATTGTATTGGCCATTACTCTCGTCGCTTCGTGGGTCATGAGCATCACGGCCATTCCCTGGCTTTGCTCAATTTTTCTTCGAACAAACAACGAGGGGAACGAGGGCAAAGACCCCTACGACACAAAGTTTTACCGCGTCTATCGGGGCATCCTTCTCAGTATTCTCAAGCATCGTGTAGCGGCACTCGCTGTCATTGCTCTCCTCTTTTTCTCCTCTTTGCAAGTCTTGGGTACCGTCCCCAAAGTCTTCATGTCGGAGTCAAACTTGCCCTCGTTCACAATAGAGCTGGACGGTATACAAGGAACGGATCTCAAAAGAACACAAGAGACCACCCAAGAGATCGAACGCTGGCTCACTGATGAATTTCTAATCACCGAAGAAGAGGCGAACGAAGGAAAAGAAGGTTTGCTCAAGTGGGCAACCTACGTCGGCAACGGCGGCCCTCGCTTTTATCTCAACTTTCAGCCAGAAGACCCCAGCCCACAATTTGCTATTATTGTGCCCACCGCGACATCCGGAGATACCGCGGCCAAGCTGATCCCTAAAATTCGCGACTACTTGGTCGACAACTATCCAGATATTCAACCCATTGTGAAGTTACGCTCCTCGGGCGGTGGGGCAAGCTCCCCAGTTGGTTACCAAATATCAGGAAAAGACACCGCCGAGGTGTTTCGCATTGTTGAAGAACTAAAAAATCAACTTCGTCAGGTCAACGGCGTCGTGAATATTCGTGACGATTGGGGCATGAAAACCAAAAAAGTTATCGTTGATATCGACGACAACCGCCTCAAGCGTGCCGGACTCACCAATCAGGAGGTTGCCTCTTCCCTGCGCGTTTCTTCCGAAGGATTTGAGGTCACACAATTCCGGGACGGCGATGATCTCATTCCCACCATCATGCGCGCCAAAGCTAAAATGAGTGGAGATAAAACGGGGCAGGTCGGCGCCCTCACTGTATTTTCTTCCGAAGACTCCAACCCAGTGCCTTTAGGTCAGGTTGCAAAAATTGAACTTGCCTTTGAACCCCCCGTCGTTCGCAGAAAAGATCGCGTTGCAACTGTAGAAGTCCAAGCAAATATTACAGAAAGCATCACGGCGAGCGAGGTAAACACTCTCATTACTCCCTGGCTCAAAAATCAGGCTAAGTCCTGGCCACCTGGGTTCACATTCTATGTGACAGGTGATTCAGAAAAGTCGAACGATGCGACCTCTGCAATTGGCGAAAAACTTCCTCTTGCAGGTTTCTTAATCGTGATGCTCCTCGTCCTTCAATTCAACTCGCTGCGCCAGAGCTTTATCGTATTGCTCACCATTCCGCTCTCCGTTATCGGTGTCGCTTATGGTCTAAAAATTGGTGGCTCCTATTTTGGATTCATGGCTTTCTTGGGCTTGCTCTCCCTCGCGGGAATCGTCATCAACAACGCCATCGTACTCATCGATCGCATGCGTATCGAAGAGGAGGCTGGCGCCACCAAACAGGACGCCATATTAGCCGCTGCGCTCAAGCGTTTGCGTCCCATCCTACTGACCACGGTTACAACCGTATTGGGGCTTTTCCCCCTCTGGTTTGGTAGCGATCCCATGTGGGTTCCCATGGCAATCTCCATCATATTCGGCCTTGTCTTCGCAACCCTTCTCACCTTGGGTTTGGTGCCCCTGATGTATTCGATTCTCTATCGAGTCAGCTTCAAGGACACCGAGCAAACGCCAACGGCCATCACGCCCAGTTGAAAAGCCATGAGTTGTCAAAAGAACCGACTTTGACAACTCATGGTGCTGTGAGGGCTTGCCGTAGCGAGCCCTCCTACGCCATAAACTCCCGGTGAATCAAAATCTAAGAGGAAGAAGCAGTCTCGGGCTCTTTGCCATCCTATGCCTCTCCCTGGGAATGACGGCTCCTAGTTTGGCTCAAACCCAGAACGATGCCGCCCCCCAGAATCTCGCTCCGCCCACCAAAGGTAAAGCAGAGGCTCCCCTTGCAGAGAAGGCAGGCAGCACCACTGAGACTGCCCTTTCTCCCGGCGCGGTCGAAGAGTCCAAGGCCGATGCACTCGCAGAAACTTCTTCAAAGGCCCACCTCAAGCGAGAGGTAAAAGCGCGAGATGATTGGAGGGAAAAAAATCCTTCTAACGCATTGCCTCCACGGGCTGACATCCTCGCCCTCACCGTTTCAGGAGGCGTCTCCTTGGGCGCATACGAGGCGGGCATGCTGCATATTCTCACTGAAGCCCTCAGAAAGTCACCGGGTTCGGCAAAGCTCAAAGTGGTTACCGGCGCATCTGCTGGCAGTGCAAACGCCCTCATCGCTGCCACAGACGCATGCCTTCGCAAAGTCCAAGAGCCCGAGCAGACCCTAGGTTACAAAGTCTGGGTCGAGACAGGTCTCGATAACTTATTCGACCCGCAAAAGGTCACCGCGCGGAGCCTCTTTATGCGCAAAGGGCTCAATGCTGGCTTCGACGAAATTGGCAAGCGATGGAAAAAAGGATTGCCCAAAGAATGCGACTTCGTCTTTGGTATTACTGTAACAAGAGAGCACGGTTACGACGTGCACCTAGGTCCTGGCTTAGTGGTACCCCGTCAGGCGGAGCGTTTCGTTGTACGAACTGTCGGACAAGGCTCTGGCAGAGCCCCTTTCTTCGAGAACTATCTCGACCCTGCACAAAATTTTGAGCGCCCCCTACTTCCTCTCACGAGTGGTCGTGACGTCACGGGCAAGACCGATATCGCCGCCATCGCTCAACTTGTGTCAGCGTCGGCGGCTTTTCCGGTGGCATTTGAACCGCAGCTTATCGAACATTGTGTAACAGAAAGACGTACCAATCCCGGAGGAAGTTCCTCGAAAGAACCACCTCAATGCGATGTTGCCACCCGCATTGACCCTTTTGTCGACGGCGCCGTCTTTGACAATAACCCCCTGGGTATTGCCTACCAAATAGGAAACGATGCGCTCATCAAGACCCCTTCTGGCTCTGCATTTCGCCCTATTCCAACGGGGGGAGACGAGGTGAGCCCAGAGATTGTCTACGGATACATCGACCCCGACCTACGTAATTACGCCCGCTACGAGCCCCCCAAAAAAAGGGAGGAGGAAACGAGCGATCCCATGCTGAGCATCCTTACACGCCTCGGAGGGCAAGTCCTCAATAGCGCTCGGGGGCAAGAGCTGGCAAATCTCGCAGAGCGCAACCCCCGTGCCCTCAACCGTCTTTGGCTATTAGAAGGCAGCTATCCACCAATTAGCGAGTTAATAGCTGCATTCTTTGGTTTCTTCGAAAGAGACTTTCGGGATTTTGACTTTCATTTGGGCAGCTACGACAGTTTGCGTGATCTACGTTCTCACTCAGGATCTATGCTGGGAGTGGAGCCATTTCTTAGGGCCTTCAACTCAACTATCTCAGGACCCCTCAGTAAGATCCCTCGCCGTTACAAGAAACTTGGTTGTATTTTAGCCCACGTAGAGCCCGACCGTCACAATCGTTTGGCTCCTCTTTGCGCGGGGGACGATCAGAAAAACTTTCGAATTCTACTCCAAGTGACCATTGATAGACTTTGGTCCAATTGTCGACGCATTACGGACTCAGAAGCGGCAGCACGCTCCCATTTGCAGTGCAAAAGAGCTCGCGGTGGCTTACCCGCTCCCGTGGTTGATTCTTCCTTTCGCGTAAAGGGTGAACGATTTCAAAGGTCCAACGAAGACGAGTTTGAATATTCAATGAGGCTCATGGGCGACTATGGCTTTCATTTTAAAGATCTGCACCTTCGCCCCTCACAATCTAAGCATGGCAAACGTGCCTTACGGCGCAAACTGGCTTTGATGGTTCAAGCATTAGGGGACGCTCAACCTTCATTCACCGACAGAACTGTCGTGCTGACTGCCGGGCGACTCATGGTCAATAGTATTGCGTACGAGCCACCGCCTCAGCGCTGGTACGTCACTCTCGGATCCTCGATTGCAGTGGGCTACCTGCATCGTATCGCCGACACCCAACCGTTTTATTGGAATGTAGACGGTCGCTATTACAACCTGCGCTCCCTCCTCACCGGTCGAGCCCACGAGTTTGCTGGAGCGTTTGGAGCAGGCGTTGAGTGGGCTGTCATGCCCCTTTCAGGCAGCATCGCTCAAACATCCATCGGAGTACGCGGCGCCTATCAAATGTCTGCCGAAGACACCGCGGGCTTCAAGGGTTGCCAAGAGTTGGAGGTAGCTTCCGACTCGCGACGCTGTTCACAACCAGTGATTCATCTACCTCTCAACCTGACTCTCCTAGAAAGAGTCCGCTTCAACCTCACGCCGGTAATTCTCCCCATGGGCCAAAAGTGGGGGCACAATGCCTTTGACCTCGAAATCGGTATTGGCGGAGAGTTCTTTTAATTTGCCCAAGCAAGGTAAGTGCTGGCAAAATATCAATCAAATCCCTCGCGCCAACGCTTCATGAAGAAGTCCGCGCAACCGGGGTACTTCATCGAGAACTTGGCGTGAGCATTCGAGATATAAAAAAAGAACTCATTGAAATGCGGGCCCAACTGGAGGCAATGAGCCAGCGCGTCGCTCAAGACAGCCCGCCCGAGCCCACGCCTCTCAATGATGAAGCGCAGGGACGGGGACATTTACTCGACAAGGCGCGCACCCTGGCCCAAGACGCTGGCGTGCCCGAGATTGCGGACCAATTGGCCCAATTCCTTAAAACTTTAGAAAAAGACGTGCGCACATCAAAAACTAATGCACTGGTTGCCGCCTTCATTTCTGGAGTAATCGTAGGAAAGCTGATCTCCAAATGAAGCAATCGGCCCAATACCTACGCATTATTGCACACTCACAAACAGCTCTGCTCAAGGTCCAGGCTCGGCGCGCAATTCGCTCCCTCATCTTTTTATCTCTTGGCTTGTGTTTTGCGCTTCTGGCGCTCTTAGTCCTCAATATCGCCGGATTCATAGCCCTCGAAGAGATGTTAGGTGCTCTTGTCGCCGGGCTCAGCGTTGGTTTTGTCGATCTACTTCTGGCGGGTATTCTTCTCCGTATCGCCCTCAAAACCGAGCCAGAGTCTTCCGAAGAAAAGCTCGCTCGTGAAGTCAGCGCCCTCTCTCTTGCCTCTTTAGAAAAAGACATGAGCGGCATTCGCAAAGAAGTACATCAATTCACAAGTGACGTAGGGCGCCTACGCTCCGCGATTACTTTCATCACCTCTGGGCTAACCGGGCCATTGCAGTTTCTTCTCGATTTACTCGTACGGGGAAATCGCTCAGACGAGAAACTCGACCCCCAAAGCGACGAAATCGAGTCGAGTCCAGAGAGCAACTAGCGGCAGCACCCTCGGGGACGAGAAGCTCAACTCACCCCCGGCAGCTCCTCCAAATGACGAAAACTGCGACTCTCCCTTAGGGCTCAGTTGCCACTAATCTCCTTGCTTTTCTGCCCGTTGGGCCCACCGGTAAGTGTCGAATTAGGCGCGGGATAGGGGGCTGGCACGGGACCGTTATTTTTTGGAGCACCCCCACTTTGCACAATCATTTTGCGCAATGGCTAACAAGGCAAGTCCAGCGTTTTGCGGAGCACCTGCATTTCATCCGGGTCAAGCGTAACAGCGCCCTCCCGGGGGATAAGCTCCTACGGGGCTTCAGCTATACAAGAGCGTATAGTTGGCTCTATAATTTCACACATAGCATACAAAAGCGTATGGCTAATGGGGAATCTGAGTCATCATGTCGTAACCGTCCACCGCTTGAAAGAAAGCTTACCCTCGCACCACGTCTTCGCTTTCCATCAGGTTATTCCACTGCCTTTCAAGTGCAGCGGCAT
>Ga0256845_1000261_pt1 | contig 49919 bp, 44 predicted proteins | sample RiftiametaG_FD_189101 | JGI IMG/M metagenome (GOLD analysis project Ga0256845, IMG submission 189101) | Tube worm associated microbial communities from hydrothermal vent at the East Pacific Rise, Pacific Ocean - Riftia | ecosystem: Host-associated > Annelida > Integument > Unclassified ...
TCGCATCAGGAGCAATATCTAAACCTTTTTTTCCTACCCATTTTCCAATTAATGGAAATAAAAGACCATAATCAATACCATCAATTATTGTGTTCATTTAACTCGTCCTTTTTATAAAAAATTAATATATTTTATATTCTAATTTAAATTCTACCAAAAAGTTATTAATATAGACCTTCGAAAGATCATTAAACCTATTTTTGAGTCTACTTGTAATGAATAAAATAACAATACATTTACTAGCATTTTTCTTAGCATTCTTCATAAACCATGTTGTTGCTTTAGAATTGAATGAAGATTGGCATACTCAGTCCAATTATCAACAAATTAAAACAACTCATGTAAAATTAAATTTAACCGTCGACTTTGGATCCAAACAATTAAAAGGTTCGATTGAGCACGCTATAACTAGAGTGAACAAAAATACAAATCAATTAATGCTCGATACCCGTGATCTTGAGATACATAAAATAGAGTATTATAACGGTAAGTATTGGTCTCGCACTGAGTACAAGCTTGCAGAAAAGGATGAGATAAGAGGAAGCCAGCTAATCATTGAGCTACCTAAACTGATTAAAACGAACAGTCATCATGAACGCGTTAGAATATTTTACAATAGTCAGCCAAACTCAACTGGATTACAGTGGTTAAAACCCGCTCAAACCGCCGGAAAACAACACCCCTTTGTATACAGTCAATCACAAGCGATCCATGCAAGGAGTTGGATGCCAATCCAAGACACGCCTTCAATGCGCGTTACTTATAACGCGACAATTAAAACACCATCTAATCTTAGAGCGGTAATGAGTGCCGTCAATAACCCGATTTGGAACCAAGAAGGTTTTTATAATTTTGAAATGCCTCAGCCAATTCCAGCTTATTTAATTGCTATTGCTGCAGGCAATATTCATTATAAAAAAATGAGTCGTCAAACGGGAGTTTATGCAGAACCCTCTTTATTAAATGTCGCCGCTAAAGAGTTTGACGATACACAATCAATGATTGAAGCAACTGAAGCGCTTTATGGACCTTATCTTTGGGGGAAGTATGATCTATTAATATTACCCCCCTCCTTTCCTTATGGCGGTATGGAAAATCCTCGATTGTCGTTTATCACGCCAACAATTATTGCTGGCGATAAAAGTTTAGTTAACTTAATTGCACATGAATTAGCACACTCTTGGTCTGGGAATTTGGTTACTAATGCCAGTTGGCGAGATCTTTGGCTTAATGAAGGCTTTACCAGTTATGTTGAAAATAGAATTATGGAAGCTGTTTATGGTAAAAATAGAGCAAGCATGGAGCAAACATTATCGGTACAAGCATTACAAGCTAAAATGCCTCAATTACCTGTTTTAGATACTCGTCTTCATGTTGAAATTAAAAATAGAGATCCTGACGATGCTTTTTCAATTGTGCCCTATACAAAAGGGATGCTCTTTTTAATGTCTTTAGAGCAGAAATTTGGTAGAAAAATCTTTGATAAATTTTTAAGAGGTTACTTTGCTGATTTTGCCTTTAAGAGCATTGATACACATCACTTCATTGAATATATCAATGATAATTTAGTTAAAAAATATCCTAATAAAATAACTTTAGAACAAATAAAAGAGTGGATTAATGAACCGCTTTTACCCGTCAATGCACCTAAACCAAGTTCTAATGCTTTTACGTTAGTACAAAATTTAATGGATAACTGGTTGACTGATAAAGTTCAATTGAACGAATTGCCTACTCAAAAATGGAGTACTCACGAATGGTTATATTTTATAAATAACCTTCCAAAGGATGTTTCATTAAATCAATTGAAGCTCCTTGATTCAACCTTTCAGCTTACTCAATCCACTAACAATGAGATTGCTCACGCTTGGTTGTTATTGAATATTAAAAAAAATAACCCTGCGATTAACCAACGTCTTAGAGAATACATGATGACAATAGGCCGTAGAAAATTAATCGTGCCTCTCTATAAATCATTATTAAACAGTCACACCAACAATATAACACTGGCTAAATTCACCTACAAACAAGCTAGAGCGGGCTATCATTCATTAGCTCAAAGAACAATTGATAAATTGTTTGACGAAAAGAAAATAAGCACTGAATAATAGTTAATAGCCCTAGATTTCTACTATAATTATTGGGACGAATACGCGGTTCTGCTAGGCCTTTAATGGACATGTTTTTATTGGAGGTCATTTAGCTTTAAGACTCTTTATATGTTTCTTATAACCGTTATCTGATAATAATTACAACCTTGGATTAAGACTTATATAATGACAGAAAATTGCCAATCAACAGTCTTAACACTTGTTAAACAAGTTAGAGGCCTTTCGGTTGATAAAAACTTAGAAAAAAAGGTTTTTTCATTATTGTCACAGTCTTTGCCTAAAGACATTAATTCTTTAGAGCATTTAATTGTGAACGATGATACTTCGTCAAGTTCTAGTGAACGGAACTTGACGACGAAAATGATTTTCGATAAATTACATTTTTTACCAGTAGTGTTTGATGGTAACTCTCCAAGACTGTTAAAAGATTTATTTAAAAACATACCAACGTTACATTTTATTTTTACTTTTGTAGCTGATTTTTTTCATTATATCGAAAATCAAGAGTCATGGCCTATTGAAGTTAAAACGTTAATCTTGAAATTACAGCTACCACTGTTAAAAACGGCAATACTTCAGCCTAAGATGTTAATTGATCCTATACATCCCGCCTTCTTATTAATCAATGAAATTAAAGATTACTCCCGTTTTTGGCAGCATGAAAATGAAATAGGTCATCCTACATTTACAAAAATATCTCAATCTCTACAAATAGATGATCAATCTTATAAAGATATTAATTCGTATTTTCTTAATGCATTTAATCAAATGATAAGCATAAAAAACACCCAAAATAAACGAGCATCAATTTTTGAAAAAAGATTAAAAGAAACAGAGCTTAGTAAGGAGAAACTCGAAACGGCAATCGAAATTGCAACAAATGTTTGTAGCAAAATTTCACAATCGATTGAATTACCCGATGTGCTAATTAAGTTATTTAATGGGCCCTGGAAAAATCTGTTGCAGCTTGAATATGTTAGAGATGATGAGGTTGCATTCGAAAAAGCAATTAAAGATGCTTGCCGAATAATATTAAGCGTTCAACCGATACAAGATAAGGAAAGTTTAGACAAGTTATTTGTTCAACTTCCGAACATCAATAAAGCATTAAAAAAAGCATTCCAAAAAATCTCCTATAGTGATAAAAGAACATTGCAATTCTTGTCTGAAATTGAAGCTATTCATATTTCTCTAATTAAAGATTCAGAACAATCAATCAATAAAGCTGGTGAAGAAGGTATTTTAAGATTAAAACCTGTTGATGTTTTTTTAAATGCGGAGCTGTCAACCGATGAAGATGTAGCAGTTGTAAAAGAAACCAATGATAAAAACAACCAGATTTTAACGGTATTTTCTAAGCTAAATAAAACGATAAAACAACTAAACGATGAATATCATTTACTAAAATTTAATTCCAATGAAGACTGCATTCAACTCCAAGAAAATTATTCGATTAAGGAAAATCAATATTTCAGAATAAATATTAATGATGAATTTTCACTCCATAAACTAATAGCCATTTTAGATAATATCAACCATTATATTTTCGTAAATCTTAATGGTGAATTAAGTCATAAATTATCTGTAGAAGAATTATTGAAAATGTTAAATAATCAAGCCATTTTACCTCTAGATAAATATCACTGTTATAAAGAATATTGTGAAAAAAACATTTTCAAGTTAACACAAATAAGTAAAGATATTTGCAAAACATTTCAACAAAAAGAAATAAAAGAGATTAAGATACAAACGGATAATAATAAAAGTAAAATTACCGTAAAGATAGATTCAAAAAACACTTTAGTCAATTCTGCATCCAATGAAAATAATGATAATTTAGTAACCGCCAATACTATTAAGACAACGCCTAAAAATCTGCACTCTAAATTAGATACATCAACTATCAATGTTGGGACATGGCTAGAAATCTCAATAGATAATATAAAAAAACGATGCAAACTTGCAGCAAAAATCGCTTCTAAAAGTACATATATTTTTGTTGACCGTCAAGGGAAAAAGATATTCGAATTAACTGAGGGTGAATTAAGCAACATGATTGAACAACAACAAATAGAAATAATGAACGCTGTAAACGAAGACAGTAATTCATTAGAAGCCATTATTTCAACCAATCGAAATATGAAAAATAGCTAGAATGATGAGATTTTAATTTGTGGTTCTTTGCATAATTGTACAATGTCCTTTAATGGTATATCGTAACCAACTATATTTATTTGTATCATAAATAACGTTTTTTCCACAAAGTTTTTTTTCAGTAAGAATTTTTTTAACTCTCTTAAATGCCTCCTCCTCCATTTCAAAAGCGATAGAAATAGGTACTGAAGCACTTGAACGTTTGTTTTTTGGTGGTTTATTATTATTACTGGTATTTTTGGTATTTAATATATAAGTAAAATGATATTCATTATTAGAATCTTTATTGCTAAAGTAAGAATCACTGTATTTAATTACAGGTTGTGTGCTACAACTAACCAATAGAGCAAGTAATAATATAGAACGCTGATAATAGCTAGATATGAAACTCATTTTATGTAAGTCCTAATATGACCTGTAAAGTCTTTATTTATACATCTTTATCAAAATTATGCAACTTGTTATAATGCTTTTCTCACTTTATAAAAAATATATTTATGTCATACAAACGATTTGAATTTTTAGATTTTACTCGAGGCATTGCAATTGTTTTAATGCTTATGTATCACTTTGCATTTGGTTTAGTCCAATTAGGACTGTTTAATGTTAATTTCTCCGCTGATATTTTTTGGGTGGCTTTTAGAATAATTATTGTGTTCCTGTTTTTATCACTGGTAGGTATTGGCCTGTTCCTATCAACTATGAATGGCTTAAACTATAAGCGATACTTCAAAAGATTAATGTTGCTGCTTAGTTATTTATTGTTAATCAGTTGGTTGAGTTATATTGTTAGACCTGAATATTATGTATTTTTTGGAATACTGCATCTAATTTTTGTTAGCAGTATTTTTGCAATGTTTTTTGTTCGATTTTATTGGCTAAATATCTTTCTTGTAGCAATAATGATGACGTTACCATTCTTACTTAAAAACTATAATGTTATTTTTAACCAACCTTATTTACTCTGGTTAGGCTTGAATGATTCCTTATTTACGACAGATGATTATGCACCAATATTACCTTGGTTTAGTTTTGTACTAATGGGGATTTTTATTGCGAGGTATTTCTTTGAGAAAAATACGTTAGAAGAAGGACAAATTAATAAGATAAAACAATGGAAAGCAAAGCATTGGCTTACTAAAATAATTTGTTGGGGTGGACGCTATAGCATCCACATCTACTTTATACATTTCCAGACATTTTATCTGTTAATCTATTTGTTTGCTTAAGAACTTGGTTCTGATTTTGTTAATAATGCTACTTTAGATTGTTTTTTTAACTCGATCAGATCTGCAAGGATTTTAGCTGTCTCATTTAATTTTATGTCTTTAACTTCAACTAATTCAGTGTCATCAGTTATTTCTTTAATTTCTTTTTTATTCGAATTAACCCGCCTTAAATTTTCCCTGATTAAACGTTTCTGTTTATCTTGTAGACGCTCTTTTTTTCTAATAGTGATATTTAAACTTACAGAGGCTTCAGAACGACGCTGATTTAATAGATTGATATCACTAATAAGATATTGAAACTCCTTATTTTTTACAACGCGTTTTTTATGTTGTGCGGTTAAAGAAGCAATAAAAGAACGGACTCTATTTTTACTTCTATAGCGAGCAGCTGGAATGGTATCCCAGGGTAATGCTGAATCGTAACTTGCTTCACCAAAGTGCTTGCGTGATGCAGGATCAGGGAAAGCGATATCAGGCATAACACCTTTTAATTGTGTGCTTTCACCTGAGATTCTGTAGAATTTATCAATGGTTAATTTAAGAACGCCTGCTGATTTGTCGTCATATCTTAAAGCATTATTTAAGTCGATAATATTTTGCACGGTACCTTTGCCAAAGGTTTGTTCGCCAACAATTAGCCCTCGGTCATAATCTTGTATTGCGCCTGCAAAAATCTCTGACGCTGACGCACTTGATGCATTAACTAAAACAGCCAAAGGTCCATCCCAAGCAACACCAGCATCTTGATCTGATAACAATTGAACTTTGCCGTGGAGTTGTTTTTCTTGAACCACTGGTCCCTTATCTATAAATAAACCGGTTAAACCTATCGCCTCACTTAGTGAGCCTCCACCATTATTTCTTAGATCAATAATTAATGCACCAATATTATTTTCTTCTTTCATTGTTTCTATTAATTTTCTAATGTCTCTTGTTGTGCTTTTATAGTTTTCATCACCAGCCCCTTTAGCCGCAAAATCAATATAAAATTTTGGCAAATCGATAATTCCGACATTCAGTTTTTTACCTGGTTGATCAATTTCAATGATTTCAGATTTAGCCGCCTGCTCCTCGAGTTTTACTTTTTCTCGAATAATAGAAATTATTTTAGTTTTTCCTTGAACGCTACTATTAGCAGACTCAATTTCTAAACGTACTTGGCTACCAGCACTGCCACGAATTAAATCAACGACATCATCTAATCGCCAGCCAACTACATCCGTCAATTCATCATCACCCTGTCCTACAGCAATTATTTTATCATCAACATCAATCTGTTTGGATTTATCTGCTGGACCACCAGTTACTAAACTAACCACTTGAGTATAAACATCATCAGTACGTAAAACGGCTCCAATACCCTCTAATGATAGTTTCATATCAATATCAAAATTTTCAGCTGTTCTAGGTGAAAAATAGGAAGTATGAGGATCAAGACTTGTCGCATAGGCATTCATAAAATAACTAAATACGTCTTCACTATTTATCTGAGAAACTCTTCTCATTGCCGCGTTGTATCTTTTTTCTAATAGCTCTTTCACTTCATCTAATTTTTTATCTGCTAGTACTAAATTTAAAGCGTCACTTTTTACTCTTGCAGTCCAATAAATATCAAGCTCTTTTAAGTTTTTTGCCCAAGGTGATTTTTCACGGTCGTAAAAAAAACGCTCATTAGACGAAAAATCGATATCTTGTTTTAAAAGTGATAAAGCAAAATTGTTTCGCTCAATCCAGCGTTGTTGAAATACTTCATAAATGTAATAAGCCGGTTGCACCAAACCAGTCCAAATTGCATCATCTAACTTATAACGATACTGCTCAAAACTTTTAATATCAGATTCTAAAAAATAGGCTTTATTTGAATCAAGCGTTTTAACAAAATTATCCAATATTTTGGAAGATTGTTCATTATTAAGCGCCGTTTTATTGTAATGACCTGTTTTTAGGAAATAAGCAATATAACGACTTGAACGAAAGTGTTTAGGTAAAGGTGATAGTTTTGTTAGCTCTGGAGTTTCCTCGTTATCAACCTTTGTTTCTTTATCACTATTATTTGAAGCTTGTAATAGAAATGAAAAACTGATAATAAATACGAGAAATATTTTTGATGAGCGAGATTGGGACAACGTCATTAAACATACCTTATAATTGAAAGCTTAATTTAATAAATACTTGAGGCTTAGTCAATGTATACTAAGTGAATTAAGACATAATTCTTTGAACAATGTTCACACTTTATTTAAATAAAGCAGCATCTATTTGTAAAAAGATATTTCAGACTTAATAATCAAGTAAAACGGGTTACAATTGAATTAACAATAGTCTAGCCAAAAAGGTGTTAATAAACCAGCAATAAAGCGAATTTATTGGTCTTTCCTTTATAGCCTAAGGTTGTTATTAACCACTAAATAAACTATATATTGTACTAAGAACCTTGAGCAAAGAAACTTGTTTTAACGCCACTTGTATTAAGAGATTGCATATTTCTTGTATTAAAGGATATTTAATGTCATTACGTAAAAAAATTGAACAATGGTTAAATTATGAGACCCCTCCTTCAACATTCCCTATTTGTGATTTTGAAAAGTTAAGCCATGGAATACGCCCTGGCGACGTGGTGTTAGTTGAAGGCAGGAGTCGTGTTTCAGACGTTATTCGTTTGATAACTCAAAGTCGGTGGTCTCATTCAGCTATCTACATTGGGCGCTTACATGATATTCAAGATACACAACACAGAGATATTTTACTCTCACACTATTCGGCATCACCGGATACTCAGCTATTAGTCGAGGGCATATTAGGCAAAGGAATGATCGTAACGCCATTAATGGATTACATTAAAGATAATTTAAGAGTCTGTAGAGCCTCAACTATTTCAGCAAAAGATGCGCAAAATGTTGTTAATTACAGTATAGAGCAATTGGGTATTGGTTATAACGTTAGGCAATTGTTCGATTTAGCCCGATTTATTTTTCCTTGGCGAATATTACCCCGCAAATGGCGCTCCACTTTATTTACAAGATTACCTGACGAAACGACTAAAACAGTATGCTCAGCAATGATTGCAGAAGCCTTTAATTCAGTTCATTATCCTATTTTACCTTTATTTAGGCGGGACAGTGAAAAAGGAGTTGAACTAATTCCGAGAAATACACGTTTATACACACCAGCAGATTTTGACTATTCACCTTATTTTGATATAAAAAAATATCCCTTTATGGGGGCAACAGATTCTACCCCTTACCGAGATTTGCCTTGGAATAAAGATGGGGTTATTAGTCACGGTGAAAAAGATTTTGATACTTATGAGAATGGTTAGTTGATGCGTAATTTTTCTTGAGTGATTTTATATAACTTCAAACTCTGCAATATAATGGCTTCCCTTAATTTTAACAATAATTCGCACTCTCTGAGGCTCTCGAGTTGCCTCATGGTATGCACGTAATGATGTGTCAACATGCCAATAATATTTTGTTTGAGCTTTTAGCATGGCGTATTGAGTCATATTTTTCTTCTCATCAACAATAAATAAGTGAACTGAGTCTAATGGAAAAGTGGAATTAATCGTTGTTTTTCCAGCCTTATCAAATAAATTCACCTTAAAATCGCCCGATGTAAAAATGCATTTATTTGAAAATATGTCGCATTGACCTTCTGCATTAAGCTTAAATACTCTTTCTGCACCAGCATCAGATTCAATATAGAAATCCGAAACGATGTAACCTAATATAATTAAAACTGGGGCTATTAAAATAGCCATTTTCAAATGTTTATTCACACAATATACCTCATTAACAATAAGCTAACTAAAACGAAAAAGGCTCCGTTATAGGAGCCTTTTTTTTTACAATACTGCAACTAGTGTTCGTGTGCAGATCCAGCTCCCTTTGGAATACGGAAATTTTCAACCAATTGTTGAATATGCTCTGGGGCAGGCCCAACAAATTTGTTAACAGAAAATGCGACAGCAAAGTTAACCAAAGCACCAACAGCTCCAAATGCGTTTGGTGAAATCCCAAAGAACCAATTTGCATTTAAACCACCTAAGAAACTGGTGCCAGGAATAAACATAATCCCTTTGTGTTGGAACACATATAACATTGTGATCCCAATACCTGAAATCATTCCAGCAACCGCTGCTTTGCCGCTCATTTTCTTAGAAAAAATACCCATCATCAATGCCGGAAATATGGACGATGCCGCCAGCCCAAAGGCCAGGGCGACCGTCCCTGCGGCAAAGCCAGGCGGATTAAGCCCCAAATATCCTGCAACAAAAATGGACAACGTCATAACAATTCGGCTAGCTAGTAGCTCATCTTTCTCTGTCAAATCAGGCTTCAGCACCCCTTTCATTAAATCATGAGATATCGATGATGAAATTGCTAACAACAAACCTGCTGCAGTTGACAATGCAGCCGCTAAACCTCCAGCAGCAACTAAAGCAATAACCCAATTAGGCAAATTTGCAATTGCAGGATTTGCCAATACCATAATATCACGGTCAACTTTAACCATTTCATTAGTATCAGTATCAGCTACATATTGAATTTTACCATCACCATTTTTGTCTTCAAATTTAAGTAAACCCGTTTTTTCCCAATCTTTAAACCACTGTGGTCGCTCTGAATATTCTAAATTTTCGCCTGATTCAGGAACAATCGTATTCAGTAAATTAAACCGAGCCATTGCACCTACAGCAGGGGCAACCGTATATAATAAACTAATAAAAACAAGAGCATATCCAGCTGAAGCTCGGGCAGCTTGCACACTTGGTACGGTGAAAAAACGCATAATAACATGCGGTAATCCTGCAGTACCAATCATTAGTGACAGTGTATAGGCAAACATATTTAAAGTTCCGCCAAGATTATCTGTTGTGTATTCCTTAAAACCTAAATCAGTTACCACTAAGTCCAATTTATCGAGTAGATACACTCCACTTCCATCGGCTAAAGTACTACCAAGTCCTAACTGTGGAATTGGGTTTCCTGTTAACTGTAATGAAATAAAGACAGCAGGAATTGTGTAAGCAAAAATAAGAACACAATATTGTGCTATTTGAGTATAAGTAATCCCCTTCATCCCTCCAAGTACCGCATAGACCCAAACAACGCCCATACCGATATAGATACCAACATCATATTGAACTTCTAAAAATCGAGAAAAAGCAACGCCTACTCCCTTCATTTGACCAATAATATAAGTCAATGAGGCGATAATCAAACAAACAACCGCAACAATTCTAGCTGTTTTTGAGTAATAGCGATCATAAATAAATTCCGGAACAGTAAATTTACCATGTTTACGCATATAAGGAGCTAACAACATAGCAAGTAATACATAACCACCTGTCCACCCCATTAAAAAGACAGAGCCTCCATAACCTAAAAATGCAATTAGACCAGCCATTGAAATGAATGAGGCAGCACTCATCCAATCAGCACCAATTGCCATACCATTTTGGATAGGTGTAATACCACCGCCAGCAACATAAAAATCACTAGTTGATTTCGCTCTAGCTAGCCACGCAATTGCAAAATACAGGGCGAAAGAGCCGAATACAGCAATATACGTATAAAGTTTTAACTCATCCATTACGACTCCTCCACATTGTATTTTTTATCGAGTTTATTCATTTGAGATGTGTACCAAAAGATGAGACCAACAAAAGCGTAGATTGAGCCTTGTTGAGCAAACCAAAAGCCAAGTTTGTATCCACCAATTCGAATTGCATTTAACTGTTCAACTAATAGCAAACCAAATCCATAGGAAACGACAAACCAAATGGCTAAGCAAATAAATATTAAGCGCAAATTTTCACGCCAATAACCAGCATTATTTTCCATTTTATCCTCCCGGAGTTTGTATTTAGAAAATTCAACAATGAATTTTCTATTTTTTATTATAATGATATGAATAAGCTTTAAGTTAATAGGTTTAACTTGGATGCATATCACAAAGCAGGGCAAGTTATTGATGTTTTAACCATTAAAAAGAAACATCAATAGCTACACACACGATAACAATCTTTAAACAGACAACCAATTAAACTTTAGTCTATATTTTTAATACAATAGGCACGTTATCATATATCACTACAGCATTTAACTTTCTACTCATCCCATATCTGTAGTTTGTGGAGGATGTTTCTTCATTTGACTAAATCATAAATAACCAATATCTTAATCCATTGTTTCAATTTCAGAATTTAAGGAGGTTTGTTAATGATATCTACGTTACAAATAATTATTATCGCATTTGCATATATATCTCTACTTTTTCTTATCGCTTACATAAGCGATAAGAAAAAATCAAAGACAATTAACCCCAAAAGAAAAGCTCTTATTTATAGCTTTTCCTTAGCAATATATTGCACATCATGGACCTTTTATGGTGCTGTCGGTAGTGCTGCGGAGTCTGGCTGGGGTTATTTACCTGTGTTTCTCGGTCCTATTCTTGTTTACACTTTAGGCTGGCCATTAATTAAACGTTTTGTAAAAGTTGGTTATAAACAAAATAGTACTTCTATTTCAGATTTTATTGCTTCTCGCTTTGGAAAATCACAAACGATTGCTGCCATTGTTACCATCATCGCCGTAATTGCAATAATTCCCTATATTGCTCTTCAGCTAAAAGCTATAACCATGAGTTTAGAAGTTTTTGATGCGCAGCATAATTTGCTCAATAATCATTATCTAAATTCTTTTTTTATAACTTTTTTATTGATTATTTTTTCTATTTTATTCGGAACTAGGAACCTAGATGTTACTGAACATCAATACGGAATAATGAATGCAATTGCATTTGAATCAGTCATTAAATTAGTTGCATTTTGTTCAATTGGAATGTTTGCTCTTTTTTCAATTTATTCGGGCCCTGAGTCTCTATTTAAAGATATTATTGAAAATGATTATTTAAATGATTTATGGTTCAAAAATACGAATTGGGAGAATTTTTTTACTCAAACAATCTTAGCAGCAGCTGCCATATTTTGTTTACCTAGGCAATTTCATGTATCTGTTGTTGAGTACGCTCAAATTAATGATTTAAAACTCTCACGCTGGGTCTTTCCTTTTTACCTTGCACTTATATCAATATTTGTTATTCCAATAGCGATTGCTGGTAGTCAATATTTTATTAATCAAGATATTAATGCAGACACTTATATCTTGGCTTTACCTCTTGCAGAAAAGCAAAATTTTTTAAGCGCACTTGCTTTTATTGGTGGACTCTCTGCAGCAACAGGTATGGTCATTGTTGCAACAGTCTCGTTAAGCATTATGATTAGCAATGACTTAGTTCTGCCTGTATTGTTATTCAAGTCAAGAAATCAACAGTTTAGAGATCAAAAATTTAACAATAAAATGCTATCAATTAGAAGAGTCGCTATTGCTGTTTGTTTAATGATGTCTTACGCTTTTTACCGGTTATTTGATGATAGTCAATCTTTAGCATCAATAGGTTATCTTTCATTTACGGCTGTCTTGCAATTTATGCCTGCTATTTTATATGCTCTATTTTGGGATATGGCGACTAAAAAGGGTGTTATTGTCGGACTAATTAGTGGCATTGGGATTTGGTTTGTTTTAGCATTAATTCCTTCATTAAAAGGTGAGGATTTATTATCTCATTCAAATGATTTTTTTGGACTTTCACTATTAACGCAATCACTCTTTATTTCATTACTTGTTAATTCATTTTTAATCTATTTATTCTCAAAAACAACCAAGCAATCATTTACAGAAAAAGTACAAGCATTTACTTTCACAAGAACCACTCCAAAAGATTCTAAATACAATATAAAAACAATGGATGAAAAACACGTTTTCGTTAAAGATTTAAAGTTATTAGCATCAACCATTGTCGGTACAAAAAGGATGCTTATTTCTTTTGAAACATTTTCTTCCCAATATAATGATCAAGATGTTGCGGATAAACAACTTATCGATCATACCGAATCTCTACTTTCAGGTTCAATAGGCTCGTCTTCTGCTCGAGTTGTTATTTTATCTGCTCTTCGAGAAAAAAGTTCCAATGTAGATGATGTTATTAATCTTTTAAGTTCAACTTCTAGAGCCCTAAAATTCAATCGAAATCTTATAGAAACTACAATGGATAATATTACTCAAGGCATCAGTGTCAGTGATATTGATAACAATATTATCGCATGGAATTTTAGCTATGAGCAGCTAATGGATTACCCTGTTGGTTTATTACAAATAGGTACACCTATTTCAAAACTTATTCGTTTTAATGCCGAAAGAGGATTTTGTGGTCCAGGTGAAGTTGATAAACATGTAGCCAAAAGGTTACATCATTTAAATTCAGGTGTTAGTTATCGTTTTGAAAGAAAAAGAACTGATAATGTGGTTTTAGAAATAGTCGGTAGTCCATTACCTCTTGGAGGATATGTCACAACCTATACGGATATTTCTGAATATAAACGGATCCAGGAAACATTAAAAAGAAATGAGCGTCGAATAGCCCTATACACTGACAACTCCCCGGCTTTATTAGCCTATATTGATACACAATTAACTTTTCAATTTGTTAACAAGGCTTTTGCAAGAAAAATCAATTCTAGTAAAGAAAAAATACTTGGAAAATCAGTTAGTGAAATTTTTTCTGAAAGTGAATATGTTTTCATACACCCTTATTTAATAAAAGCACTCAAAAATATACAACAACAATTTGAATACCCAGGAGCAACGATTGATACAGGCTATTATTTATTAACTTATATTCCAGATCTTGATACGAGTAATAATGTTATTGGAATTTATACAATCTCCCAAGATATTAGTAACCGTAGAAAAGCTGAGCTAGCTCTTCAAGAAATAAACACCACACTCGAACAACGAGTTGCCATGCGAACAGATGAATTGCATGCAACTGTAAAAGCATTAGAAATTGCTAAAGAAGAGGCGGAGAAAGCCACTAAATATAAATCCCGTTTTTTAGCTGCGGCAAGCCATGACTTATTACAACCTTTTAATGCAGCAAGATTATTTAGCGAAATGCTCTTAGTTGAATCAGAATCAATGACTAAGGAGCAAGCCCAATTAGTTGAAAAAAGTGATCAAAGTTTAAAAACAGCCGAAAATATTATTCGTTCCTTAATTGATATATCTAAATTAGATAGCGGCACTGTAAACCCCTCTATTAAAACTATTGATATTCATCCTACACTCGAACTATTGCAACTTCAATTTGCAGAAATTGCTATGAAAAAAAATATTCGATTAAAGGTAATCAACTCTCATTGCAATATTTTAAGTGATAGTGACTTGCTATACCGAATACTGCAAAACTTAATTAGTAATGCAATAAAATACACTCCTAACGGAGGTAAAATATTAATTGCCACTCGTCACCAATCTGAAAACTTGCGAATTTCCATATGGGATACCGGGATCGGAATAAAAGATGAAAATAAAAAATTAATGTTTGCCGAATTTAAGCAACTTTTAGATCCTATGCTCCAATCAGTCGAAACTGGAATAGGATTAGGCTTGTCAATTAGCGAACGTATTTCATCGATATTAGGGCATGTTATTTCATTCAATTCAGTGCACACAAAAGGAAGCGTATTTCACCTATCAGTAAGAAAAAGTGATCATTTATTAGAAATAGATAACGAATCAAATATAATTATTCCTCAAGAAGAACCTATATATCCAGGAAAAAGAGTTCTTTGTGTTGATAATGAAAAACCAAATACAGAAGCTATGACTATGCTATTTCAGCGGTGGGGTTTTGAAGCACAAGAAGCTTATTCTCAAAACCAAATTGAAGATATAATAATATCTGGTTTCATCCCTGACATTTTAGTTGTAGATTATCAATTAGATCATAATAAAACGGGGTTAGAATTTATAGAGTTAATGAGAAATCAATTAGGTGCCAATATCCCTGCAATTGTTGTCACCGCAGATCATTCCAATATTACTAAAGAAAAAATCAAACAGAGCGGATTGAAACTATTATATAAACCTGTAAAACCTGCTATTTTGAGAGCCACGATTAATCATGAATTACGATGAGTGAGTGTACTATTATTAACAACTAATAGTTTAAGTTACATCAGAACAAAAATTATTATAAACCTTCACTTTATTAGCGATTAAAATAATTTTTGTTCTATTCGTTACATCAAGTTTACGCATTATAGCCGTCACATGAGCTTTTACCGTGGCTTCAGTTACATTTTGTTCATAAGCAATTTGTTTATTGAGTAAGCCTTCCGATAAAAGATTAAAGACTTCTAGTTGCTTAGGGGTTAATTCAGCAATTAATTTAATTAATTTGTCTTCAATATTTTCTGAATTTAAACACCGTTCATCGAGTCCTTCTGGAAAATAGATATCTCCTAACAAAACAGCCTCTATTGCTTTATAGATTTGGCCCACACTTGCGGATTTTGGAATAAAACCTAGTGCACCAAACCGCTTAGTACTAGCAACTATATTTAACTCTTCATTTGCAGATATTACCATTACTGGCAGTTGTGGATTATTGCTAATGATATGAGCTAAACCAACAAAACCATTCGCTCCTGGCATATGAAGATCCATTAAAAGCAAATCAACATTATCATTATCCATCAATATATTTTCTAACTCAGAAATGCTCGAAGCTTCTAAGAACTTCACTCTGGGCATAGATGCTAATAAAGTTTGAACCAATGCATTTCTAAATAAAGGGTGATCATCTGCAATAACAATCTTACTAATAGATGAAGTTTTCATTTATTCCCTTTACCTTTAACAAGTTTTAAGTGATTTATAGCTAACATTCTATTTTTTCAACATGAAATATGTACTTGTAGTAATATTTGAACATGTTCGACTTATTATTTCAGCTAAGTGTTTTTTTAAATTCTACGATAGTTGAATGTATATAGCTGCTACGAGTAAACCAATTTGGTTTTACTATCTACGATTTGCTGAGTTTACACTAGTTACACCTTTCACTTTCTCACTTTAACATTATTTTATAGGTTAAAAGAGACTCTTAATGACTACCTCCTGACGCAGGAGTAAAATAAACGGTGCAACTTTATACCGACTAATAAGGCATCGAAATATTAACAATAATCAAGATGATAATGTCGCTTAACTAACTTAGCAACATCTAAAGAGCTAAACTCAGATTTATTATTTTTTTAAATACTTTTTAACCTTAAGTCTAGAGAAAAATGCTACTCTATAAGGCTTGTATCTAATATATAGCTAATCATATTTTAATTACCTTCCGTTGACCACTTCTATTTCATTAGACTTTAGTCTATAAAATCATTTCATTAGACTAATGGATAATAGTCAAATCTTTTTCACAGGTTCAAAATCGGAATTTCAAAAAATAAATTATGGCGGAACCGTATGAATTATAAAAAAATAAAATTAACTCAACTAATTAAAACATCACTTATCACTCTTCCAATAGTCCTCACTTCCAGTGCTTTTGCAAGCAACGATGCTTTAGATGACCGAATTCAAAAACTAGAAAACCTAGTTATTGAATTAAAAAATACGAATGAAAAAGCAAAAGAATCTAAGTCTAAACATACATATAAATTTGGTGGTTTTATCAAAGCGACGGCAAGCTTTAGTGATTATAGTGATGGTGATATTGGTGCAGGAAGCGCTTTAAGAGATTTTTATATTCCTGCAGGCATTCCTGTTGGTGGTACTAGTGAAAGTCAAGATTTTGACTTTAGTGCAAAAGAGACCCGTATTAATTTTAAATCAAAGCATAAACTTGATAACGGCTCTGTGCTGACAACCACTATTGAAATGGATTTTTTGCTACCTCCTGGTGGAAACGAACGGGTTAGTAATTCGTATAACCCTAGATTAAGACATGCTTTTTTCACTTATGATAACTGGTTATTTGGGCAAACATGGTCAACTTTTCAAGATGTTGGAGCGCTTCCTGAATCAGTTGATTTTTTAGCCGCTTCTGATGGTATTGTTTTTGAGAGACAACCAATGGTACGTTATACTTCGGGCGCCTGGCAACTTGCGATGGAAAATCCAGAAACAACAGTGACGCCATACCAAGGTGGGGGGCGAATAGTCGCAGATGATAACAGCACGCCAGATTTTATATTAAGATACAATCATAAAGCTGACTGGGGGCACATATCAGTAGCCGCTTTAGCGAGACAATTGTCGTATAATAATGGTAGCAATAGTGAAACGACTTCATCAACAGGTATTAGTTTGACAGGAAAATTTAAAGCTGGCGAGAAAGATGATTTTAAATTTAATATTGCTAGTGGATCAGGTATGGGGCGTTATGTAGGTTTAAACACGGCTAATGGAGCTGTCGTAAATGCTAGCGGTGGATTAGATGCCATTGATTCAGTTTTATCGGCTATTGCTTATCGCCACTTTTGGAGTAATAGCATTCGATCAAGTTTTATTCTATCTTCAATGGATATAGACAACGACACAAACTTAACTGGATCAAGTGTCACATCATCAGTTAATAGCTTTCAAATTAATTTAATGTATAGTCCAGTACCTAAAATGACAATTGGAGCCGGTTACTTAAGTGCTAATCGAGAACTTGAAAATGGTAATGACGGTGATTTAAATCGACTTATTTTTAGCGCGAAATATGCTTTTTAAACATTAATATAATTAAAGCTAGCGTTCTAATGCGCTAGTTTTAATTCAATCAAAAAAACGACATTTTTAATGTGTTTCCTAGAATAGAAGAAAAATATGGAAATTGAAAAGCTCGAAATATTTCAATACTTACAATCTTGTGAGCCAATATCTAAGCTTAATAACCAACTTCAAAGAGAAATAGCACTAAACATTGTTATCGTATATTTCAAACGAGATCAGATAATTTTGCATCCAGGCAGTAAAAACAAATGGTTGTATCTAATACGGGCTGGTGCTGTTCAACGCACGGAGCATAATGGTGCGGTCGCGGCACAACTTTCGGAAAAAGATTTTTTTGGGCAGGCTTCCTTAAAACGAAAAGGCGTTATTAATAGAGAAGTTAAAGCGATTGAAGACACCCTGCTCTATAAAATCCCCAAACGTCTCTTTTTTGAACTTCTTAAGTCAAATTCTCATTTTAAATATTATTTTGAAAGAAACACAAAAGAGCTACAAAATATAGTTCAATCCTCCACCTTTCCTAAAACACCTGTCTCATCATTTATCAAGGACAGCCCTTTATTAATAGACCACAAAATGCCTGTTATAGAATGTGCAAAAATAATGAAAAAAACGGGGCTGACATCTTTACTAGTAACGCAACATAATCGAGTAAAAGGAATTATTACTGACCGGGTTTTTTGCTCTAAAATTGTTGCCGAAAATTTATCTCACAAAACACCGGTAGGATTAGTAATGAGTGATCAATTAATTACAATTGATCAAGATAGTACAGCATCTGAAGCTCTATTACTTATGACAAGAAATAATATCCGTCATCTACCTATTAAAGCTGAAGGTGAGTTTGTTGGAACCTTAACGGCAACAGATTTAATACACAGGCAAAGCAACAATCCTATATATTTAGTTAATCAGGTATTTAAATCAACCAGTATTGATCAAGTCGAGAACTGTGCTAAAGAAATACCAAAAATGCTATGTCATCTAGTTAAAAATTCGCATAATGCAAAAGACATTGCATATTCTATTAGCTCTATTGGTAGAGCAATCAATGTTCAAATACTAAAAATATCTGAAAAAAAATTAGGAATACCGCCAATAAAATATGCGTGGATAATAGCAGGCTCTCTTGCTAGGAACGATCAAACGGGATGTACAGATCAAGATAATGGCATTATTCTTAGTGACGCTTATGATCCAGAATTACACAGTGAGTACTTTGTTCAGCTCTCTCAATTAGTATGTGATTCATTAAATAGATGTGGATATGTTTATTGCCCAGGTGATGTCATGGCTACTAATATTAAATGGAGGCAACCTTTAAATAATTGGAAAAATTATTTCAAACAATGGATCACTGTTCCCAAGCCTAAAGCGTTAATGTACGCAAGTATATTTTTCGATTTACGTTGCATTTATGGTACTAGTGAATTGTTATTAGAGCTCAATAAACATGTCAAAAATTTAATCATGAACAATTCCCGTTTTTTGAATTTTATGGCTCTTAATGCCTTAAAAAATACACCACCAATTGGGTTGTTCAGAAGTTTTGTTTTAGAAGAAAATGGCTCCAAAGAAAAAACACTGAACCTAAAAAAACGAGGACTTACGCCAATAACAGATTTAGCTAGAGTCTACGCTCTAAGTTGTGATTTGCATGTTATCAATACACAGGAGCGATTAAGAAAATCATGTCAAAAACAAGCCTTAAGTAAAGAGGGCTTAAATGATTTAAATGATGTGTTTGAATTTTTAAGTTTCATTCGCTTAACAAATCAAGTAAATCAGATAGAGAAAGGTCTCTTAGCGAATAACAATTTATCACCAGGTACGTTATCATCATTAGAGCGACGTCATTTAAAAGATTCTTTCGAACTTATAAAAACGTATCAATCCGCTATGACAAATAGCTATCAATCTGGAATTTTAGGTTAATATTTGTGTTATTTCTAAGGTGGCTAAAAAAACAGAATAAGGTTGATTGTCAGCTTGGATCTGAAGAAATACAATCTTTATATAAAGATTATATTTCAGTAGTAGAAAAACCAACTTCCAAAGAGATTTCTAATAATATAAACTTTATTGCAGTAGATTTTGAAACAACAGGCTTGCATTCAAAAAAGCATGAAATCCTAAGTATGGGCTTTTGTCCAATAAAAGATAATTCAATCCAATTAGGTGATTGTTTACATATAACCATCAAACCAACGATAGAACTTAAAAATGATAATGTTATAATACACAAACTAACTGACGACATCTTAAATAGAGGTGTTTCAGCTGAAAGGGCTTTACAAATATTTCTTAAACAAACTAAAAACAAAGTAATTATTGCACACCATCATAGAATCGAAAAAACATTTATTCAAGAGCTATCTAAAAAAATATTAGGCAAAGTAATACCTGTTGTTTTCATTGATACACTGATGCTCGCTGAAAAATTGATGGTGCATAACCATCCCCCCCCCCTTCCCAACTCTTTTAGACTTTTTAATCTTCGAAAACAATATGGATTACCAAACTATAATGCTCATAACGCTCTTGAAGATGCCATATCAACAGCTGAATTATTTTTAGCTCAGATATCTGATTTAAAAGACATTGATTCAAGCTCTAAGAAAAATTAAAATTTTATCATTAATGAACTTACAAATTTATTACTACGTCACTAAAATAATTAACTCAATTTTCAAATCTAATTAACTTTTCCAAAAGTGCGGACCAATAATCACAAGTAATGTCAAAAACTCTAGTCGTCCCAATAACATTGTTATCGACAGGATCCAAATTCCAAAATCACTGACCGATTGAAAATTACTACTTAGTTGACCAAATGCTGGTCCAGAAACATTAATGCAGGCACTCACAGCACTAAAGGCACTCCAAAAATCCAACCCTGTAACCATTAAAAGCAAGGCAATAAAAATACTAATAAATATCGATATGGTTAAAAATACGGTAGTCGATGATACCACGCTAGGTCTTACTTTTAATCCATTGTAATGAATTGAAAACAGCCCTCTTGGATGAATTAATTGTTTAATTTGTTTAGCGACTAACTTAAATGAGATGACATTACGAATGATTTTATTGCCGCCCGCAGTGCTACCTGAGCAACCACCTAAATAGGCTGCAAAAACTAAAATTAAGCTAGTTACAGGTGGCCAGTTAGTAAAATCACCCTCACCGAATCCTGTACTGGTAATAAAAGAAATTAAGATAAAAATAGAAGATGTAATATTTTCTGAAAATAAATCAAATTGTTTATTAGTTATTAAAATAAGGGCTAACAGGAAACTTAAAATAAATATTAAAAAAATAAAACTTCGCGTCTCTTCATCCTTGGTGTAAGTATCAATTGATAAGGAGTTAAAGAATCGAAAGTGAAGACTAAATGATATGGCTCCCAATAGCATAAAAATTTCAGAATTAACTTCGACCCATTGATTACTAAAATAACCAATACTTGCATCATGTGTTGAAAAACCGCCAGTAGAAACCGTTGTAAAACTATGAGCAATTGCATCAAACCAACTCATTCCTGCGAGTAGATATCCAATGCAACATAATATAGTTATGGCTAGATAGATATACCAAAAGTATTGTGCCGAATTTGCGATCCGTGGTGCTAACTTATCATCCTTAATAGGTCCAGGAGTTTCCGCTCGTAAAATTTTCATACCACCAATATTCAACATTGGAAGAATTGCGACAACAAAAATAATGACCCCTAAACCACCAATCCATTGTAAAAACTGACGATACATAAGAAGTGTTTTAGGTTGTTCATCCAAATGACTTAAAATAGTCGCTCCGGTTGTAGTAAGAGCAGAAATCGATTCAAAAACAGAATCAGTAAAACTGATGTGTTCAACAAGTTGAATAGGAATGGCTCCCAAAATACCACAAAGAAACCACGTGTAACTAACATAAAATATTGAGCCTCTAATGCTAATTTGATCGAGACCTCCGCGTTTCGATTTTAAAAACATTAGCATTGAAATGCTAATAAATATTAAAGCTGGAAAAATAAATAAATGAGCAATATTGTCATTAAATACAACCACAGATAACAAACCAAATATAATTTGAATAGCGCCCATAAGTAACCCTGGGAATGCTAACAGCTTTAGTGGCGGTAGAGTGTCATACATAATATATTTCTCGAAATCTAGAATGCTTTATGTTTAGTTTTTAATAGCAAAAATGAAAACAGTAAATGTAATAATCCACTAACAGCTAAACCCCAAACAATCATAGCACCTGAAGGTAAATCAAATAATGCTGATACAATTAATCCAAATAAATAACCTATAACACCAACAGAAAAAGCATAAATTAGCTTATGACTATTAAGCATCTTTTGCTGAGTCGTTAAAGCTGGAATAATTAAACTAGCAAAAACCAAATAAACACCTATAAGCTGAACAGAAACGGTAACTACTATTGCAAAAAACAAATAAAAAGCTCCTGGAATTTTATTACTAATATTAAACCCAAACCATAAAAAGAGTAACAACGCATATACCATCGCAACAGGAATGAGTTGTTCATATGATACCCAAAGAATTTGACCAACTAATAAGTTTTTTAAATGTTCACCACCGTGTGGGTTATTAGATATTAGTAACAGAGAGAGAGTTGCGGCTAACACAAACAATACACCAATTAATGCTTCTTGATTTTTTGCAAATTTTTTATCTGTCCATCGGAGTAGAAATGCGCCCATTATTGCCATGGTTATTGCAGAGGCTTGTACCTGCCAAGGTTCATCATTCCAACCAAATTGATCTGCGGCAATAACACCAAGCCCCGCAATTTGAGCGACAGCTAAATCAATAAATATAATCCCCCTCTTTAGTACCAAATGACCGAACGGAACATGAGTAGAGAGTACAATTAAGCCAGCCAAAAAGGCGGGTGCTAAAATAGACAAATCAAGTGCTTGCCAGTTCATATTGACAATACCTCTTTTCGTTGATTTAGGATAGCGTTTACAAGCAGCGTAAATGTTTGATCATATAAACTAAATAGGTCTACCACTTGTTTATTACCTCCAATAGTAAAAGGAAGAATAACCACTTTCAAACTTGTATGGCTTGATAACCATTGAGATGCCCGTTGGTCTTGATAAGCTGCAACAATAATAATTTTGGCAGAATTCATTTTTAATTGTTTGATTAATGCCGATAAATGTCCACTAGTTGCGGGAATACCTGGTTTTTCTTCAATAGTTGCTACTTGATTTAATTTTGAAAAGTCAAAAAGATAGTCCCAGTTTGAGTGCTGGACAATAACATTTTCACCTTTAATCTGTTCAATTTTTAACTGCCATTTTTTTAAAGCTTGCTTCCATTTTTGTAAAAACAAGTTTGCTCTATTTTGATAAAATTGAGCATTGGCAGGATCGATTTTTTTCATGTTTTTTAACAAGGCTTTCGCAATACGTAGTATGTTTTTAGGGTTGGTTTGTACATGAGGATTACCTGCAGCATGTACATCCCCCTGGTTCCTATCAATTATTTTTGGTATACCAAGAAGCCTGACGTGATCAGCTGCAAAAAAATGCCCTACTTTATTAGGCTGTAATTTTTGATTACCGGCTCTTCGAAGCAGTAATGGTAGCCAACCAATTTCTAGATCAGCGCCAGAACAAATTAGTAAATCGGCATTACGAATTTTACTGATTAAGCTAGGGCGAGCCTGCACTTGATGTGGATCTTGCATACCACTTGTAGCGGAAAAGCTTGATATTTTATCACCACCTAACTCAATAGCCAGAGCTTGCCATTCAGGTTCACAAGTAAATACTTGAATATCTGCTGAACAACTTGTAGATAACAAAAAAAGACAGAACAAATTAATTAATATTATATTATTTAAACGTTTCATAAAAGATATCCTAAAAACTATGTGCACCATGTACACCAAAAGACGCAATATATTGTAGTCCCCAAATATTCTCATTCTTATTTTCATTGCTTAAACGATTCTGATCATATTGAAAGCGAATGCGGCTGAATTCGCTATGACTCCAATCAAACATTAAAGAATATTGTAAAGGTGAATAACCATGAGCATTCAAAAAGCTGTTATTAAAAATTGAAGATAATTTATCCGATGAAAGGGCCGATGCTCTTAAACCCATCCTCCACTGTTGGCTAATACGATAAACGCTCTCCACATACCATCCATGTTGAACATAATTGATCCCTACGTCATTGAGAACACTATCATTGTAAGAGCCATTTTTAGTGCTTGAAATATATTCACCTTGCAATTTGAATTCTTGTATTTTACGGTTGCCATTTGGTGCCCACTTGTAGATAAAATCAGCTATCACTAGCTTAGTTTTTCCAGAAAAGTATCCTTCGTAAAAATTAGCTCCGGCGTCATTATTAAGCTGAACGGAATCTGCTTGTAAATAGGAAAGCCCTAATCGCCAGCTTTGACTGTCACCAATATCGTTGCCTATATGTGAAAATACTGTCAATGTACCCATTCCAGAACTTCCAGCACCGGCCGCTGGAAAACTATCACCTCTGAACAATTCAACACCAGACTCCCAATACAGATCTGTAGATGCTAACCAAGTGGTTTGTAATCCATCATCTCCAAATTGGCCAGCTAAAAAAGTATCATAAACTAGGGGTCTATTGCTAAAATCGTCGGTATGCATATGTTTACTGGCTAAATAACCAATACCAGAAAAGAACCTTCCTAATTTAATATTAAATCCATTACCTAAATTTAACGTTTGTAAATACGCCTCTTCAACCTCCGCGCTATCTCCAAAAGCAATCGTAACGCTAGCATAAAATTGATCATCAACATTAGCACTTATACTTAATTCTGATTCACCTAATTGGAAGCCTTGTTTATCCGATATAACATCTTCTGCTAAAAAATAACCCGGCAAGACAATATTAGAATTATCATCGTGATTAACTAAACGACTATTTAATATTACACCTATGCTTGGATTAAAAGAATTTGCCGCCTTTTGATTACTTTTTTGAGATACTTCAATCGCAAGTTCTTCTAAATCATCTTCAATTACTTCCCCTGCGCCTTCAATTTTATAAAGGCGATCTTTTAAAAATCTAATTTCATTTAAATATTCTAATTTTAGTTGTTGTAACTCAATATTTAATTGCCTAATTGTTTTACCTTTATCAGCAGAGAATGCCGAATTGCTAAAAAATACAAAAAAAGAAACAAGAACACTTAATGGAGTGTTACACCATTTTTTAACTCTATTCATTTTTACTAACTCATATATTATGTTAAAAATATAATCAAAGATGACATCTAAAATAACGGTAATTATTAATTACATTGTTATGAATATATCTATAAGACTTTCAGTAAAACTGAACGACTGATGGGATGTTCAAACTGATTAAATTATATGCTAATTAAATTAATTCAAGAGTTAAAAATAGGAGGGTCACGATTAGAGACGGTAAGAGGTTGACTACTTTGATGGTAATACGTAACAAGTTTTACCTTAAAATAAACTGTATTGTAAGATAAAAAAGGAACATCATCAGAGATGATAAATGGTGTATGTTTAAAGTTAGAAATGCAAAGTTGGCATTCAGAATCATCTAAAAAAATATGTTCCTGAAGGTGATGCGTTGATATTCCGACACTCGCTAACCAAATACATAATGCAACTAACCAAACAAAATAAGTTTGCCTGCGCTTGATTAAAGTATAGGAGCCTGTATCGAACATGGGCACAATCATAAAAGAGCATTGAAAACAAAGCAAATTATTTATCACAAAAATACATCAACTTTATGTGTTGACTGAAATATTGAAATTGACTACATCTGCTTTGGCAGATATAGTGGCGGCTATGATAAATATTCAACAACTTGCAAATCAATTCAAGGTTTTTTCTGAACCTGTGAGATTAAGAATTCTCCATCTTCTACTGGAAAGTGGTGAGCTTTGTGTCTGCGACTTAATGCAATCATTGCAATTAACTCAAAGTGTAGTTTCTCGGCATTTGGCGTATTTAAAAAAACAGCAATTCATTAACGATCGACGAGATGGCTTATGGGTATTCTATAAAATAAACCCCACACAGCCATCTATTATTAAGCAACTTTTAGAAAATTATCAAACCTATGCATCTAACTCTATCGAGTTAAAAAGAGATTTAGAGCAGTTATCGGTTAAAAAAAACGTTTGTTCTTAATCAAAATTAAGCATTTAAATAAATTAAAACTGTCCACAAAATAAGGAAGGAATTTAATGACGATTCGTATCGGAATTAATGGCTTTGGCCGAATGGGTCGTTTAGCGATGCGTGCAGCCTGGGGCTGGCCTGAAATAGAAATAGTGCATGTCAATGAAGTCGCAGGAAATGCAGAAAGTTCTGCTCATCTACTCAACTTTGATTCCATTCATGGTCTTTGGAAATTTGAGGCAAGCTCAAGTGATGCTGCACTCATTATTAATAATCAAACCGTGTCATATAGCCAAAATAATAACATTGATGAAACTCCTTGGGCAAAGATGCAACTCGATTTAGTGATCGATTGTAGCGGAAAATTTAAAACTACGTTGGCATTACAGCCTTACCTTAAACAAGGTATTCCACGCGTGCTGGTGTCTGCCCCCGTTAACGACGGCCCTTTAAATGTGGTCATGGGGGTTAATGATCATCTATACGATCCAAATAAGCATCGCATTATCACAGCAGCCTCTTGCACAACCAATTGTATTGCTCCTGTTGTAAAAGTACTTCATGAAAAAATAGGGATAAAACATGGCACAATAACAACAATTCACAATATAACGAATACTCAAAGCATTTTAGATCAACAAAACAAAGATTTACGCCGTGCTCGATCGAGTAGTCTATCGCTTATCCCTACCTCGACAGGATCTGCAACAGCAATTACTCATATTTTTCCTGAGCTTAAAGGTAAATTAAATGGTCTTGCAGTACGAGTCCCATTAGCTAACGCATCATTAACTGACTGCGTTTTTGAAATGAAAAAAAATACTAGCGTCACTGAGGTTAACCAATTATTAAAAAATGCCGCTGATGGAAGTTTACAAGGTATTTTGGGTTTTGAAGAACGTCCGCTAGTTTCCGTTGATTACACCAACGACAAACGTTCAAGTATTATTGATGCATTATCAACGTTAGTAATCAATCAAACACAAGTTAAAATTTTAGCTTGGTATGATAATGAAATTGGTTATGTTCATCGAATGATGGAATTAGCCATGAAAATTGGCAAACTTGATAAATCTTAATTACACCTTTATGCCTCATCATCTGTATCAATACCTAATCATTACCATTAACTATTGGATCTTCACTGTCACCGATGGTGCATTACGCATGTTAATTGTTTTGTACTTTCATTCACTTGGTTATAACGCTTTAGCTATTGCGATGCTCTTTTTGTTTTACGAGTTGTTTGGTGTCATAACTAATCTTGTTGGTGGATGGTTGGCCGCACTTATTGGATTAAATCGCACGATGCAAATTGGTACATTTCTACAAGTTATTGCGCTAATAATGTTAACGGTTGATCCAAACTGGTTATCTACAGGCTACGTTATGGCCGCTCAGGCACTGTCTGGAATTGCCAAAGATTTAAACAAAATGAGTGCTAAAAGTAGTATTAAATTATTAACCGATAAGAGAGGCTCTAACAAGCTATACCAATGGGTTACTGTTTTAACGGGATCAAAAAATGCGTTAAAAGGGATAGGTTTTTTTGTCGGTTCATTATTACTCGCTTGGTTTGGTTTTCAACAAGCGCTATTGATGCTAGCGGCTAGTATTTTTATTACCTTTATAGCCACCTTGATACTATTAAAGAAGAATCTGGGCAAGCCATCTATTAAGCCAAAATTTCATCATATATTTTCAAAAAGTAAATCGATTAATTTACTCTCTGCGGCTCGATTATTTTTATTTGGTGCTAGGGATATCTGGTTTGTAATAGCTCTTCCTGTATTTATGCAAGCTTCTCTTCACTGGAGTCATACTGAAGTAGGAAGTTTTATGGCGTTCTGGATAATTGGCTATGGTGTCGTGCAATCTATATCGCCTTTGATTACCCGCAACAAACATGACAATCCGCCAGATCGAACTACTGCGGTTAATTGGGCGTTATTATTAACCTTTATTCCGTTGATGATTGTTTGGGGAATGAATTTATTTCCTGAAGCATACATTCAGATTATTTTACTGATTGGTTTATTATTATTTGGTGTCGTTTTTGCAATTAATTCAGCGGTTCATTCATTTTTAATCTTAGAGTTTTCCAAGCATGACAGGGTTTCTCTTGACGTTGGTTTTTATTACATGGCTAATGCTTTAGGGCGTCTGATTGGTACAGTTTTATCAGGAGTGATTTTTCAATATTACGGTTTACTTTATTGCTTAATTATCTCAAGTGTTTTTATTTTAACCGCATCAATTATTTCAATGTGGCTACCCCCAAAAAAACTGTAACTGTTTTTTTCTTTTAATTAAGATTTGAAGTATCAACAAATTCAACAAAACAAAATTCATTTTACTTTAAGATAATGCTATAACTCTATGAAATATAAATAAATGTAATATTGCCGATTAGTTTTTATATTTTTAAATAAAAAAAGCGCATAAATTACTGGCTATATTTCAAATATCAACTAACTTTATAGTATTGAGTTAAGTTTTCCAATACTCAGATTATTGCCTCGCTAGCATTAATAAATGAACATACTTCCCCTATCCCAAGACCTCGAAAGAGCTTGGGATTTTTTTTGCATAAAATAGAAAAAAGTAGACTTAGCTGTTATTGATTTTAAATAATCTAAAATAGTTTTCAGTAGTCATACGACAAAAATCATCGTAGTTTTGATTTCTAAGTTCGGCTAATAATTTAGCGACTTGAGTGACATACATTGGCGAGTTAGGTTTACCGCGAAAAGGTTTTGGCGTTAAATAAGGGCTATCTGTTTCAACTAAAATTCGATCATTTGGGATGATTTTGGCAACTTCTCTAAGTTCATCGGCATTATTAAAGGTGACAATCCCAGAAAAAGAAACATAAAATCCCATTTTCATTGCTTCTTCTGCCATTTCCAATGATTCAGTAAAGCAATGTAATACACCTCCCACTTTTTCTGCACCTTCTTCTTTTAAAACTCTCAAAGTATCTTCACGTGCATCACGTGTATGAATAATCAAAGGCAAACCAACATCAACCGCCGCTTGAACATGTGTTCTGAACAGTAATAATTGTTGTTGCTTACTGTCAGCATCATAAAAATAATCTAATCCAGTTTCACCAATAGCTACAACTTTTGGGTGAGCCGCAACTTTCGCTAACGATTTAACGCTTGTAGACTCCCCTTTTGTGTACAACGGATGTATTCCGACAGAGGCATAAATATTGGGGTGACTTTCAGCAATATTTATAACCGCTTTTTGATTTTCACTGTTGATCGCAACACATAAAAAATGCTTAACACCTTCTTTGTTTGCCGCTTTAATGGCATTGGATAATTGATTGTTAAATGAACTAAGATCTATTCGATCTAAATGACAGTGTGAATCAGCTAGCATATTGGGTTTCTGTAGTCTGTATTGCGGATTATTAAATAAGTTTATTTATTAGAATAAACGGAGAAGTTACTTTGTATAAGATTGTTACATGGCTTTGACGGCGTTCTTATTTTAACTAACTGCCGATTTAACGACATTACATGGTATGAGTAATACGATCCGATTCTAAAACACCGACTAAATGTGTTTCTATTTTTCCTCGAGTAACGCCTTTATCTTGATCACTAAATTGAACGCCAATACCACTGGCTTTATTACCTTGGGCGCCTTTTGGTGTAATCCAGATGATTTTTCCGGCAACGGGTAATCTTTCACTATCTTCCATTAATGTTAGCAACATGAAAACTTCATCACCTAACGCATATTGTTTATTGGTTGGAATGAATAAACCACCATTTTCAATAAAAGGCATATACGCAGCATAAAGCGCACCTTTATCTTTAATAGTCAGCTGTAGAATACCGTGTTTTGGGGCGACTGCTGGTCCTGCCATAAAATTATCTTCTATGTTGATATTTTAATTTGATTGCTTATCTTGAATAATGGACTATTTTTCGCCCTAATTCAAACCATTGAATTAATATCGCTTCAAGTTGCAACTTAGCTTGTAAATTACTGCCCGCGCATTGTCCTCTATTGTAGTCTAATAATTCAAAATAGAGTTTAGCAATAAATGTTGAAGGTACTTTTGAATATTGGTCCGTTTTTGACTGTAGTTGACTAAGTTGAACATTTTTAAAGTATAGCGCTATTTGTTGCCACAGTTGTTCTTCAAGTTCGGTATATGTTGTTAAAAAATCTGCTGCTGAAATTTCAGTGGTAAAAACTTTATCAAGATCTTTGTGTAGTTTTTTATAGACTTGTGCTTGCTCCTGTTTAATATATTTTAAGGCTGCAAAAGGAGCGTTATGACATTCTTTAAGTGATTCAATCGCGGTTTCTTCACTGCATTTTGATAAAGAAATAAGCCAAGGAACCAGTGTTTGCTCTAACAATTTAAAACTTAATAACTGACATCGACTTTTTATTGTGGCTGGTACTTGTTGTAAATTGTTAGCCAATAATAACAATAAGGTTTTATCTCCAGGTTCTTCTAAGGTTTTTAACAGCGCATTAAAAGATCCTCGGGTCATTTTTTCAACCGATGAAATAATTGCTATACGCCAACCGTTAAATTGAGATGTCTCTACTAGTTTTTGGTTAGCCTGTCTTATTTGCTCAATACCGATAGACTTTTTTTGTTTACCTTTGTTATCGATAAGACAATCAATAACAGACAAGTCAGGGTGGCTTTCTGCATTCACCAATAAACAGTTTTTACATTTGCCACAAGCAACCATTAATTGTTGCGTGGACAATTCACATAAAATTGATTGTGCTAATTCTTTGGAAAATAGCATTTTTCCAGAATCTTGTGGTGCCGTTATTAACAATGCATGAGGAAGTTTTTCTGCATCGTATGACTTTTTGATTTGTTGGAAGCTTTGCTCAAGCCAACTGTACTGATTAAATATAGACATGTTATTTAATACATCGACTTTGGAGAACGGCTTTTAATGACTGTTGCACAAGTTCTTGCTCTGGAGCCGCATCAATTATTTGAATACGTGTAGGTTCTTGTTTTGCGCGTTTTAAATAAGCTTGTCTAATCTTTTCATAAAATTCAATTTTTTCTGTTTCAAAACGATCCGCTTTTCCGCGTTTTTTTGTTCGAGCGATACCTTCTTTAACAGACATATCTAATAATATTGTTAGCTCAGGTTTAAATGTTTTGAGTGCCCATTGCTCTAGTTCAGCAATACGGTCAAAACCAAGCCCTCTAGCACCACCTTGATAAGCATAACTAGCATCAACAAATCGATCACAAATAACCCACGTGCCTTGACTTAACGCTGGTTTTATCACTTGCTCAACATGCTGACAACGTGCCGCAAACATTAATAATAACTCAGTGTCAGTGTTAACAGTCTCATCTCGCTCTGCAAGCAATACATTTCTAATTTCTTCGGCTAAAGGAGTGCCTCCAGGCTCTCTGGTTACTAAAACTTTATGGCCTAAAGATTCAACAAAACCTTTTACAAAATTTAAACTGGTTGTTTTACCAACACCTTCACTGCCTTCTAATGTTATAAACATAGCTTTGTTATTTGTCATAAAGAAATTTGCACTTGAAAAGTATAATTGATGAGTTCTGATTCTATCGTGTCGATAGTTATTGGTTCAACTGATTCTTCTTTTTATTTCGTCGTAACATTCTGTTTACGGCTTGTTGATGTTCTTTTAATGTTTCACTAAAGTAATGACCACCAGTGCCATCAGCGACAAAATAGAGAGTCTTACTAGCATCTGGGTGTAATGCCGCGTAAATAGCTTCTTTGCTAGGCATAGCGATAGGTGTGGGCGGCAAACCTCTGATCGTATAAGTATTATAAGGAGTCGGTGTTTTTAAATCTTTTCTGGTAATATCGCCATTAAACTCAGGACCAATGCCGTAGATAACGGTTGGATCTGTTTGCAAACGCATTCTTTTTTGTAAACGTCTAACAAAGACTCCACTAATTTGGCTCATTTCTGATTTTATGCCCGTTTCTTTTTCAATAATAGAAGCCATAATTAATGCTTGATAGGCATTTTTATAAGGTAAATTCTTGTCTTTATCACGCCATTGTTTTTGCAATTCTAACTGCATATCCGTTATAGAGCGCTTTAATAAAGAATAGGCGCTTTCACCTTGTGTAAAAAAGTAGGTTTCGGGAAACAACCATCCCTCTAAATGATTGGGTTTAGCCGTTATACCATTTAAAAGTAATTGGATTTCTTCATTTTTTAATGGCGCTAATCGAGGTTCTTGATTTAAAAGTAAAGCAATTTGGTGAAATGTTTGTCCTTCAATAATGGTAAATGAATAGTGTATCACTTGACCTTGAGTCAATATTTTTAATAACTTCTTCGGTTTTATAAGACCTGATAGTTTATATTCACCGGCTTTTAATTGTTTATATTCAGGCGTAAGCCAAGCTAATAGTTTTAAATAATGGGTTGAATCGATGTAGCCGCCTTTTTGCAGTTGATTGGCTAAGCGGTTAACACCACTGCCTTTAGCTAGAACAAAAGGTTGCTGCAGCTGATTAAAATCAATCGGTTTTTTTATGAAACTTCGGTAATCTAACCAGATCCAATAACTCAGTAAATAGCTGAACAATAAGAACAGTCCAATTAATAATCGTCGATTCTTTTGATTAAGAATTTTACAAATAAATTGAGTGCTGGTTTTAAAAATATTCATGTTCTTTGGATCAGGTGCTTTATTTCATTGCAATAAATTAGATCGAGCTGTCGTTGATTAATTTTTGATACTGGCCAAACACCAATGAGACTATTTGTCATAAATGCGGAACTAACATGATTAAGCTCTGCTCTATTAATTGTTCTAATTTCATGTTCAATATTGTTATTAGCAAATGCTTTAAGCACCCTATTACGAGTAATTCCATGTATACCACAAAATGTTAAATCAGGGGTTACCCATTTATTGTTTAATTTAACAAATAAATTACTTTTACTTCCGCAAATAACCGTATCATTATGAAACATCAAAGCTTCTTGATATTGATTAGTAATTTCAGTTGCCGCAAGTACAGAATCAAGACGGTTATTATGTTTAATTCCCGCCAGGCTAGGATTGTAGGAAACCGCTGTATTGGCTTCAACCAGTTCACACGATTGTTTTGGTGGTGAAGCTAACTCAGATAAAATAATCCGACAGTGAAACTCACCCTCTTCAGCAATCGCATAACCTCTTTGCTTTTGACGACGAGAAAAGCTAATTCGAATTGTGGCGTTTGCAACTTTAGTACAAACTGCTTTTAGCTTGTTTTCCAAAAGGCTGAAATCAATTTTGGCAAATTGAAGTATTTTGGCCGATTTTTTTAATCTCTCAATATGCTGTTGTTGATAACAGAGTTGATGCTGTTTGATAATTCCTGTAGTAAAAAAACCATCTCCAAATAGCTCCCCTCTATCGAGTAACGGAAGCTCTTTGGTTGATACAGCGATTTGATCAATAACGTCAATTAACATATGCGTTTGTATTAATTAACCGTTGTATTTAGAGAATAATAATGAACCATTGGTTCCACCAAACCCAAATGAATTACATAATGCGTGGTCCATAACCGTTTCTTGGGCAGTATTTGGAACATAATTTAGATCGCAATTTTCACTGGGGTTTTCTAAGTTAATTGTTGCTGGAGCCACTTGATCTTGTAATGCTAAAACGGTAAAGATTGCTTCAACACTACCCGCAGCACCTAATAAATGCCCAGTCATTGATTTTGTGGAACTCATTTTAATACGGTTAACATGGCTTCCAAAAATAGTTTTTGCCGCATGAGTTTCAGCTAAATCACCTGCAGGTGTTGATGTTCCATGAGCATTTACATACGCGATTTGGTCTGGGTTAACTTGTGCATCGTTTAAAGCATTTTTCATAGCTGCGGCGGCACCCCGACCATCTTCAGGTGGTGAGGTCATGTGATAAGCATCTCCAGACATGCCAAAGCCGGACAATTCAGCATATATTTTTGCCCCACGAGCTTGAGCATTTTCAAGTGACTCTAGCACCATAACGCCTGCCCCTTCTCCCATGACAAAACCATCTCGATCTTTATCCCACGGACGGCTAGCCGTTTCTGGTGAATCGTTTCTAGTGGATAAAGCTTTTGCTGAAGCAAAACCTGCCATGGTGAGAGGTGTTGAAGTCATTTCTGCTCCGCCTGCTACCATCACATCGGCGTCACCATAAGCAATAATTCGAGCAGCATGACCTAAATTGTGAACCCCTGTAGTACATGCCGTTACAATACCAATATTTGGACCTCTAAGGCCGTACATAATGGATAATTGTCCGGCAGCCATGTTGATAATAGAACCGGGTATATAAAAAGGAGATACTCGTTTTGGCCCTTTAGCCAATAATTTCTTATGATTGTCTTCAACGGTATTCATACCGCCAATGCCAGCAGCTAAACAAACACCAACTCGATCAGCATTCGATTCATTAATTGTTATTCCAGAGTCTTTAATCGCTTGTGAGGCTGCAGCAATACCGTACTGAATGAATGAATCAAATTTACGAGCATCTTTTGAAGCCATGTAAAGGCTAACATCAAAATCTTTAACTGTAGCTGCAAAATGAACTGATAAACCAATCTCTTTAAAAGCATCAACTGTAACGACTCCACTCTTACCGGCCAAAATACCTTGCCATGAGCTATTTACATCATTTCCTAAAGGGCTAAGCATACCTAAGCCAGTGACTACCACTCTATTTTTCATTAATTTATCCTAACTTGATTTAATCGTTATAAGCTAAAATTTGATTTTCATTATAATCAACTACAAAAAAAGCCGCATCAGATAACTCTGCTGCAGCTTTTTAAAATGCTATTGTGCAAGTTGACGTTGGCTAAGGAAGAGCTCCTTAACAACGGCCATTCTTGACTAAGCGCCTTCGACGTTGCCTTTTACATAATCAACGGCTGCTTGTACAGTATTGATTTTTTCAGCTTCATCATCAGGGATCTCAGTGTCGAACTCTTCTTCTAGAAGCATTACTAATTCAACGGTATCTAAAGAATCTGCTCCGAGATCATCTACAAAAGAAGCTTCCAATGTTACTTCATCTTCTTTAACACCTAACTGCTCTACAACGATCTTTTTAACGCGGTCTTCAATGGTACTCATGATTTAAATAATCCTCTTAAATTATCACAGCATATTACTGTGGCGTGTAGTTTATTGATTTTACGTAAAGTTGCAAGTGGCAATGCCAAAATCTTACATGGTCTGACCAGTCTCAGACCTTCATCCTTTCTATAATGTGATGGATTATACATTAAAATCAACGTCTAATGCCATTTGTTGATAATTTATCTCTAAAATAATCATGGATATTTTATACAAAATAAAAAGCATGATTAATCAAAGAGTTAAATCATTCAACTTAACCCATGTACATACCGCCATTAACGTGGAGAGTTTCACCTGTTATATAACCAGCACCTGAAGATGCTAAAAATCCCACAGCTGCAGCTACCTCAGATGGCTGACCTAATCGATTTAACGGTATGCTTGACGAAATTGTTGCACGTTGATTATCATCTAAAGCTTTTGTCATATCCGTATCAATAAAACCTGGAGCTACAACGTTAACTGTGATCCCCCTTGCACCAATTTCTTTAGCCAGTGATTTTGAAAAACCAATAACACCGGCTTTAGCTGCGCAGTAGTTAGTTTGTCCTGGGTTACCACTTGAGCCAACGACAGAACCAATATTAATAATTCTTCCCCATTTTGCCTTCATCATGCCTCTTAAACAGGCTTTTGATAAGCGAAATATTGAGGTTAAATTGGTTTGTATAATTGATTCCCATTCATCATCTTTCATTCGCATTAATAAATTGTCACGGGTGATACCTGCGTTGTTAACTAATATTTCAGGTGTTTTTCCAAATCCTTCTTTAATATCGGCTAACAACAAATTAATAGATTCTGCATCAGAGACATTAACCACTAAGCCTTTACCATTAATCCCATTATCTTTTAAATAATTAGTTATATTATCAGCTCCCGATTGAGAGGTAGCTGTTCCAACGACAGTGAAACCAGCCGCGCCAAAATTTTCAGCAATTGCTCGACCTATTCCTCTTGATGCCCCAGTAATTAAGGCTAATCGATTTGTACTCATGATTTCTCCAGTTTGTTCTGTATTCTTATTTGGTTTTAATAATATTTTAAATTAACTAAGTTCTTCAACCGCTTGATTTAACGAGCTTAATTGGTTTGTTTGGTAAGAGCTTAAAGTTTTATCTATACGTCTATTTAATCCACTTAAAACTTTACCTGGACCACATTCCACAAAATGTTGAATATTTTGTTGTGCCATTAAATTAATCGTTTCTGACCAGCGAACGGGGCAATAAAGTTGTCGTACCAAAGCATTCTTAATTTTATCTTGATCTTTTTCTATTGCAACGTCAACATTGTTAACCACTTGTATACTTGATTGCTGCAAAGTAATTGACTCAAGAGTTAATGCTAATTGTTCAGATGCAGGCTTCATTAATAAACAATGTGATGGAACACTAACAGCAAGTGGGATTACTTTTTTAGCGCCATTTTCTTTACACAAAATCATTGCTTTTTCAACCGCATCAACGTTACCCGCAATAACAACTTGTCCTGGTGAATTATAATTCACTGGTGAAACAATTTGATCTCCAGCAGCCTGCTCACAGGATGATTTAATTTTATCATCATCAAGTCCAATAATTGCCGCCATTTTTCCTATACCAGCGGGAACCGCTTGTTGCATAAATACTCCGCGCTGCTCAACAAGTTTTACTCCTTCCTCAAAATCCAAAATTCCAGCACAAACTAATGCTGAATATTCACCAAGACTATGGCCCGCTAATAATTGAGGTAATGGGGCTTTCGATGCCCATAACTTCCACAAAGCAACACTTGCCGTTAATAGTGCCGGTTGTGTTTTATCTGTTTGATTGAGCGTTTCAGCGGGTCCTTGTTGACATAATGCCCACAAATTATAACCAAGAGCATCAGATGCTTGTTCAAATGTTTGAACCACTTCAGCAGTATCGGCATAATCATTTAACATTTCGATTGATTGAGAACCTTGACCAGGAAAAATAAACGCTGTTTGTTTTAATTCTGTTTGTTGATTGTTTGACATTATTTAATACCTTAAATTTCAGTAGGTTATAACGTGTAGTGAAAGTACATTCTACTTTTGTTTAGACTGGTTATTACTAGCCAGCTGTAAGCTTTGAGTGATACGGCTTGGCAGTTTTTGTTTTGATTGTAAGACGGCCTCTTCTATTGCACAAACAGTCGCATCAATATTTGCACTGCCATGGCTTTTAATTACAATACCTCTAAGGCCAATTAAACAAGCCCCATTATACCTTTCGGGATTAATCTCATCTTTAAATAAATTGAGTACTGGTTTTGCTAATAAGCCAATAAAACGAGTCCAAATATTTTTTTGAAAAACCTGCTTTATTTTGAATAGTAAAAAATGACTTAAACCTTCCGAGGCTTTTAAAACACTATTACCAGTAAAGCCATCGGTTACTATAACTTGATGATTTCCACTAAAAATTTGATTCGCCTCAACAAAACCACAATAGTTAATAACATCAAGCTGCTCAAATCGCTGAGAAACTCGTCGTAGTAGCTCAGAACCTTTAAATTCTTCTTCTCCGACATTCAATAAACCAACTTTAGGTGATGTAATACCATCAATACTTTTACATAGCTCACTACCCATTATGGCAAACTGCGTTAACCGATCTTCATCACATTCTACATTTGCACCTAAATCAAGTAAATACACAGGTCCATTCTCAATGGTTGGTAAAGCAGAAATAATTGCAGGTCGATCAATGCCTGGAAGCATTTTAAGAATAAAACGAGAAATAGCCATTAGAGCCCCTGTGTTACCGGCACTAACACAAGCATTAGCTCTTCCATCTCTAACAGCCTCTAAGGCTAAACGCATAGATGAATGCTTTTTATTTTTTAACGCTAAAGAAGGTTTATCCGTCATTAAAACATCATCTTTTGAAAAGATAAGCTCTAAATTTGAATGTTCGTATAATTTGTATTGTTGTAATGACTTATTTAATGCTTGTTGCTCACCAAAAAGCAAAAATTTGAGTGTTTCTTTTGGGGTACTTTGATGGGAGGAAGCCTTTATCTGACGAGATAATAAAACTTTTTTTATCGCTGGGATAATAACTGAGGGGCCAAAATCGCCCCCCATACAATCGATTGCTATTGTTACATTAGTCATAGAGACAAAATTCTAACGAATTTTTGCACCAATTGTAACTATACGATTTTACGTCCACGGTAATATCCATCTTCAGTCATATTATGACGAAGATGTAATTCACCTGTTGTTTGATCTTCAGATAATGCTGAAGTATTCGAAACAAGCGCATCATGTGAACGACGCATGCCGCGACGAGCGCGTGATTTTTTACTTTTTTGAACTGCCATTGGATTAACTCCTCAATATGAAATCAGTAATTTATTTAAATTCAACTATTTCCGCTAGTCATTTTCTAGCTTCAAATTCTGTAGTACTAAAAACGGATTTTTTTCTTCTTCCGTTTGTTCTGGAATATTGCCATAAGACATTTTAATTCCAAGTTCTTCACTTGCTTTGTTTGCAACAACTGGAATTGATAAAATCAATTCGTCTTCAATGACTTCTTTTATATCAACTTGTCCATCTTCAATGAAGAGAGCTTCGTATTCATCGTCTAACTCAGTAATTTGTTCTTCACTAATTACCGTACAATAAAGAACAGTATTATCAATTTGATAATCAATCGCCTCAAAAGTCGTTTGACATTCAAGTTGAATATTAGCCGTAATATGAGCTTCGACTAAACAACGCTGACGATCATCATATTTACCTGTCAGCTTAACCTTAATTATACCTTCATTTGAGTATAATAAACCGGCCAATCGGTCAAAATCCTTAATCGGCCATTGGTATTGTAGTTCACCATGCTTATTGGCTAATTTACGAGGCTGAATAAAGGTTTTGTTCTGCAATATTTGCTGAGTATGCGTCATAGGCGCGCGATTCTACCCAATAACTTTACAAAAGGCAAAGTTAAATAGCTATATTTATCTTTTTTACTGATTTTACAATCTATATTAACTTTTAATACTTATTAGTTGCTGATTATCCCTTTATTCATCACCTTTATGAAAGGGCTTTTTCCTGAGGTTTAGACAACATAATCCTAAGTTCACCAAGGCTATCATTAGCAAATTCGATAATTCTAGGACTTGGCGTTCTATTCTTACTGATAGTGTCTAAATAGAAATCAATACTTCCTATTGCGTCAGCAAAAAACTGCATCGTATTTTGATAATCCTTGAAGGGGTTTTCTATGGTTGCGAGTAACTCTAAAAAATCAACACAATCATTACAAACCAAAATTAAAGGTTTAAGTTTTAAAGCTTGCATTCCTTGAATTGAGTTAATCAATAGTTTAATCACATTTGATAGATTAGCATTTTCATCTGCTACTTTTACATAACGATCAAATTGATTGATAGCGTCTTTGATATGCTGCTGTGAAAGATGACATGCCGCTTGTAGTTCATCACTAAGATCTTTTCTTCCTATTTTAGTTGGTAATGAATAGCTACGATCCTCAAATAGCTCTTTTAATTGATTAATTATTTCTAAAATAATTATAAGATCTGCTTCATTAATTTTAACAACCTTTTTAATCGCTGATTCTAAAATTGGTTTTATGATAGACAGCTTTTGAGATTCATTTTCTAGTTGTACCGCTACAAATAATCTAGATAGTTTTTCAACTAAATCTAAAAGGTTGGCATTAGCTGAAACAGCATCATCAACGGGTATTCTGAATAACGCCTCTAATTGCGCTAGCTCTTGCAAGATTTCTTCATTGAGAGACTGTATGTCTTTAGACGTCGGGTTACTTAGAACGCTCGACTGATGCTGAAAATTGATGTCATCCACACGATTATTGAACAGTTTATATTTATTCTTTAATTTTGTTGTTAATGGATCATTAGCAAGAGAAAGTCCCACTAAATATAACATTTCGCCTAAAACATTAGGTTCAAATGCTCTTTCATCTGCAGATTTTAGAGATATTTCTATTTGTCTATATTGCAAATCCAATAACGATAATACTTTAATTCGTTCAAAATTAATTAATAAGCCGCCTGTTAGGTATCCCTCAATCATTGTTAGAGCAATTGCCCATAAATCGTTTAAGCCATACCCCGAATATTGTTCATTAGCCCTCATGATTGAACGTTTCATCATCCGATAACCACCGGAAACATTCGAGCGTCCAATTACTTCAATTAAGCCTATTTGATACATTTTACGTAAATGCCGTATTGATTTTGTATCAACTTCTAATAATGAATCACCAAAATCACTGTCTACTTTGTGTTCGTTTTTTTCTGAAGCTTCTAATAAGTTTTCTGGTAGCACGAAAAATATAGACTCTTTCAACTTAGGCAAACGACTAATTTGTCTAAGCGCATTAATTGAAGCAATTAATAGATCAGGAGAAGAGGTGGTTTTTTGTGAAATATATTCAATATAACGAGAGAGAGTTGCAAAAGCATCACTAATAACAGAAAGTTTACTCGTTGCTTTCTTTTTACTCTTTTCAGTAAAAAGCTGTTCTATAACAGAGTTAGACTCATTGATTAACAGTAACGAACCAGGCATATTTAACAATGTAAAAATACCTTTTAAGTCATTCAACGGTTTAATTGTTTGACTTAACTGTTTGTTATCGGTCACTGGTATAACCATATCATCGAGAATTAGCATAATAGATCGTATCATTGAAGTAATATCATCAACAATCGGTTCTAATTCTATAAGAGTATTTGTGGCACGCATTCCCTAACCTAACTAAAAAAACTCATCCCACTACCTTACCTTTTTAAATTAATAAAAGCGAATATCTCTCTTTAAAATAATTGATTATTTTGATAGAAGTCTCATTCTTCATCTAACAAATCATCAATTAGAATTACTGGATCAATTTCAGCGCCTTCTAATTCGGCATTCCAGTTTAAGCCAACATAGACCTCATCTTCTGCCATACCGTGCAACCATGCATCAATAAAATCATCAATTCTAATCGGGTTTGGTTTGTATCCTTTCCAATCATCAATACATGCTTTATTAGCCAAAGACTCTATGGACCAAAAAGGCATAACCTCTGCCCCCTCAAACTCGGAAGATTCACAAACAGCAAAACCATCCTCAGATTGTAAATTCCAGACCACTTCCAATTCTAACGCTTGATCAATAAAACGCTCATAATTCACTCTAAAATCATCGGTCATACTGACTTCCTATTATTTACCCATCACCAATCAAGCTGTAGGCTTTTACCCGTTGAAAGAATTATTTATCATACCGTTGTTATCATCAATATGGCTAATCCATAATGTGTAGAAACATGCATAATATATGAACGCTATTCTATACCTATCATCAATCAAGGTGCAGTTTTTTATCGGTTTAAAAATACAACCATTTTGATGATGGGTATATCAAAAAATATTCCGTATAATAGTTGCCATTGCTTAAACTAACGGGTCATAAATTCTAATGCGACAACAGCCCTCTCCAGATACCGATCAAATTGAAAATTGGAAGGTATTAAAAAACTTATTACCTTACCTGTCAGAATTTAAATCTCGTGTAATCTTTGCACTACTGTTTTTAATTGCTGCAAAATTAGCCAATACCGCTCTCCCTTTCATTCTTAAAGAAATCATTGATCAACTATCATTAGATAAATCAAATTCGTTTATTACCAGTATTACATCCACGGGCACTTGGATACTGGTGCCAATAATCCTTGTTATTGCTTATGGGCTATTGAGATTTACCAGTGTGTTATTTGGAGAGATTAGAGATACACTTTTTGGTCGTGTAACTGAACGAGCGATGCGCCGTATAGGACACCGTGTGTTTATACATTTGCATCAACTCGATCTTGATTATCACTTAAACAGAAAAACAGGAGGCCTCTCAAGAGATATTGAACGTGGCACCAGTGGAATAAACTTTTTGATGCGCTTTATGGTATTTAATATAGTCCCTACTCTATTTGAGATTTTATTAGTCATTGGTATTTTGTTGTTTAATTACGGCATTATTTTTGCTCTAACGACAATTGTTTCTATTGTTGCATACATTACATTTTCTGTTGTAGTCACTGAGTGGCGTAATCGTTTTTTACGAGCGGCAAACAAAGCCGATTCTGATAGCAGTTCACGCGCCATTGATAGTTTATTAAATTATGAAACGGTTAAATATTATACCAACGAAAAATTTGAAGCAGATAGATATGACCAAGAGCTTTCTATATGGGAGCAAGCTAAAAGAAAAAATCGTTTATCTCTATTCGCATTAAACGGTGGTCAAGCATTAATTATTAGCATTTCCATGACAACAATGATGTACTTTGCAATGCGAGGCGTACAATCAGGTGATATGACAATTGGTGATTTTGTGCTTATTAACGCTTTTATGATGCAACTGTTTATTCCGTTGAATTTTTTGGGCTTTGTTTACCGCGAAATAAAAATGTCACTCATCAATATTGAGCAAATGTTTAAACTATTAGAAATACCTCCTAAAATAACCGATGATAAAAATGCAAGTTCCTTAGAAATTACAGAAGGTGAAATTCAATTTAAAAATCTTAGTTTTGATTATCAAGCTGATCGAAAAATATTAAAAAACATCAGTTTTAGTATTAAAGCTGGCCAAACAATTGCAATTGTAGGTTCAAGTGGTTCAGGAAAATCGACCTTAGTTAAATTGTTGTTTCGATTTTATGACCCAACAAAAGGTTCTATCCTCATTGATAATCAAAACATCAAGAACGTTAGCCAACATTCACTACGAAAAATGATTGGTATTGTCCCTCAAGATACCGTGTTATTTAACGATACTATTTTTGAAAATATACGTTATGGAAAACCATCCGCGACTAAACAAGATGTTGAGTTAGCTATTTCCATGGCAAATTTAGATCATTTTATTAAACAGTTACCTCTAGGCACAGATACAATTGTGGGAGAGCGAGGGCTTAAACTTTCCGGTGGTGAAAAACAGAGAGTCGCCATTGCGCGCACAATATTAAAAAACCCTCCCATCCTAGTGTTTGATGAAGCAACTTCATCGTTAGATAGTCATTCAGAACAGAGCATTTTAAAATCAATCGGAGAACTTTCTGTCAACCATACCAGCTTAGTCATAGCTCATCGACTTTCTACCGTTATTAATGCGGACAAAATTATCGTATTAGATCAGGGCGAAATTGTTGAACAAGGTAATCATGAACAATTGCTCGCTAATAAAAAAGACTATTTTAAATTGTGGCATGCGCAGCAGCAAAACAAACAACTCAATCAATCAATCAATGAAATAATAAACTTAATGAGACAATAAACTAATAATGACTAAAACAAACAATAAGTTTAAGGGAGTCATTCTAGCCTCCTCGTCAAAATACCGACAAGCATTATTGGCAAGGTTAAAGTTTTCCTTTGCCGCCATATCTCCCGAGATCAATGAACAGCCGTTAGTTAATGAATCAGCTAAAGATTTAGTTAAGCGGCTGTCGATAAAAAAAGCGAATGCCATTTCAAATAAATATCCTTCACATTTAATTATTGGTTCTGATCAGGTTGCCGTATTTAATCAAAAAATTATTGGAAAACCAGAGACTCATGAGAATGCCGTAAAACAATTGCAAACTTTTTCTGGTCAAGAGATTAAATTTTTAACGGGTCTTTGTGTCGTGTGCAAGGAATCAAATACAGAGCACTATAAACATTCAAAAGTCACTGTAAAATTTCTAGAGTTAACCGAACAGCAAATAGAAAATTATTTATTAAACGATAAACCTTACGATTGTGCCGGTAGTTTTAAAGTTGAATCATTAGGTATTAGTTTGTTTGAAAAAGTTGAAAGTGATGATCCAACAAGTTTAGAGGGATTACCGCTTATTACTCTTTGCCAGTTATTAAATAAATGTGATAATAACATCCTTCAAAACAGCTAACGTTTTCATTGGAGACATAATGGATAAACAAATCAGCAGCCGCAGTACTAGAGACAAAGCTCTTCGACTTAATCTAGACGAAAAGAAATACGGCACCATTGTTGAAATCGGTGCAGGACAAGAAGTTGCAAGAAATTTTTTTGTTGCTGGCGCTGCTGCTGGCACTATCGCAAAAACTATGTCGGCTTATGACATGAAATTTTCTGATGCTATTTACGGTGTTCAGGAAAATAGGCGTTATGTCAGTAAATCGAGAGTACTTGCCATGATGGAGCAAGAATTTTCTTTGGTATTAGAGAGAGTTGGTGAAGTTAGATCTAAATCGACACGCTTTTTCTCGTACGCTGCAACAGTTGCCGCTAAAAGTTTTAATAGCGACAATGAGTGCCATGCTTGGTGCGGTGTTAGAGCGCAAATGTATCCTGGCGCTGAGCCATCAAACATTGTTGTTCATGTCCGAATGTTTGACGACAGCGCAGAGGCACAACAACAAGCATTAGGCATTTTGGGCGTCAATCTTATCTATGCCGCTTATTATTATTTCGAAAATCCTAAACAGTTTATTGATTCGTTAACCGACAATATGAAAACTAACCGCATTGAAATTGATTCTATTGAATTTCAAGGCCCTTATTTTGAAGATATTGATAATCGAGCAAAAAACATCCATCTGATCCGCAGTTGGAAAACCCGCGCAGTCATGTTCACACCCGATGGTAGCGTTGCAATACCAGCTGAGCTCTTGTATAAAAAAAATGTATTAACAACCCGAGGTTCATTTAAACCCGTAACCAAACTCAATGTCGACATGATTGAGCAAGGGCAAAATGCCTTTAGTCAAATGGAAGGCGTAGATAAAAACAATACCGTAGTAATTGCAGAGATTTCAATTAATGATGTTCACGGGCACGATGCTAATATGTCTGAAGAAGACATCATTGAGCGAGTAAAACTGCTTAACCTACTTGGTTATAATGTAATGGTATCGGATTACACTCGATATTTTTCTCTACGCGCATATTTCCGACAATTCACTGAATTACAAATTGGCATTGTGATTGGAATGATCAATATTAAACAGATCTTTAATGAAGACATTTACCAAGGACTAGAAGGTGGGATACTTGAGGGGTTTGGCAAACTATTTCCAGATCACACTCGACTATTTGTTTATCCAGAAATTGATCATCAAGGCGAATTAAATGACTTCACAAAAGTTAGCGTGCCAGAAAACTTGCGCCATTTGTATCGTCACCTGTTAGACAATGGATTTATTCAAGGTATTGATTGTAGCAACCATCATTTGTTTGAAGTTTACTCCAGAGAAATATTAAAACAAATCACCAGAGGTCAAGAGGAATGGCAAGGCTCCCTGCCAGAAGGTGTGGCAGAAGAGATAGTTAAAAGTAAGCTTTTTGGCTATAGGGGCTGATAGAACACACCCTCTTTTTTTCTATTGTAAATAGACCATGTTAAATTAAACGTTTATCATGGCGTTTCTTTATCGAGCAATTCCATTAGCCCTGCCAGTGCAACAAAAAGGATAGAACCCACTGGCCAAATAATCCAAGTGACTCCCCAACCCATAGTCCAAAAACTCCAAGCAAGATATATTGCTGTTAATAAAGGCCAGTAAAATGCAGCAAGTTTTCCCACTCGTTTAGTACGCATACTATAACTTGCTTCAAATTGACCCTCTTTCAAAATTCGGTTGTAGGCATCATATTTAGCAGACACAGGGCTAATGATGACTATTCCAGTTGCTATCATAAAAATCATCAGAGTGATCGTAATTAACGTAATATCTGAACCTCCAGATAGCATGATAGTAAAAATTAGAGGCGCAGAACTTAAAATAAACATAGATACACCAACTGATAATCTTAAATTATAGGTGGCGGTGAATTTTTGTAATCTTTCTTTAAAAGCGCTATGTACGCCATAGGCCAATTCAAAGGCCTCATTTTCTATTAGAAATGCATCACTTTTATAATGGTTACTTCTAATAAAAAAGCTTATCCCAATAGAGACCATAATCAATATAATAATCACACCAATCACTGATGCAGTATTAGGAGTCAGATTTAACTTATTTGTTTCTGCCAATGCTAACAAGGCAAACAGAGGTATAGCAGAACAAACTAAAAGAAATGCGCCCTTGGCATTTAACCGGGCCATACTGACCTTATTCTCAACATACTCTAATGCCTGCTCCAGGCTGATTTGTAAGGTATTTATTTCTGAGCTTCCACTGAGAGAGCTTGGAGCTTCAGTAGCATCTTTTAATAAATAGTCCGTCGAAACATTAAATATTTCGGCTAACATAATTATTTTATTTAAATCCGGTATGCTGTTAGAGGCTTCCCATTTGGAGACTGATTGTCTGGAAACATTCATTTTTTCAGCGAGTTCTTCTTGTGACCAGCCAACCTGTTTTCTCAATTTAACTATCTTTTCTGCTAAAATCATAAAGTATATTCCTTGGTTTAATGTAGACAGCAAGAATAAGAACTTGGGTGGTTGCAGACTAGCAAGTTGGGTTGTTATTTTGTCAACTGGTAGTTGCAACTTAAAATATTGAGTTAAATTTAACCATTTCTGCAAATTTTAACCACCAAATTTTGATTTCATTGTCGGATTTCCATAAGTTAATTTTTTAATCGATAATCCCTCTGCTTTCTGGTTAGCAAGCCTCAACTGATTTTCGCTGGTTCTTAACTCTTGCTTTACTTTTTCCATTCTAGCAATTGATTTATCTATTTCATCAATGGCTTTTTCAAAATGATTAGATGCTGATAAGTAGTTCTTTGCGAAACCATCTTTGAATTGCGTTATTTTATCCTCAAAATTCGTGATATCAATATTTTGATTTTTCATCAAATTCAATTCTTGCTTATATTTTAGAGAGTTCATTGCTGCGTTACGAAGAAGTGTAATGATTGGTATAAAAAACTGAGGCCTTACTACATACATTTTTTCAAACTTGTGAGAAACATCAGCAATTCCATTATTGTAAAACTCGTTTTCAGACTCTAAAAGAGAAACTAAAACGGCGTATTCACATTTTTTGCTTATTCTGTCTTTATCTAGCTTTGCAAAAAAATCTTCATTTTTTTTCTTTGTGGCAGTTTCTTCGTTTTCATTTTTCATTTCAAACATTATCGAAATGATTTCATTCTCTTCATTATCGGTTTCTTTATAAATATAATCGCCTTTTGTACCAGAGCTGGAATCATTGTCCTTTTCAAAATAGGCCGTTTGAAATGCCGTCGACCGTAATTTATTAAATTCTATCTCACAATGTTGTTCCAAAGATTCACCGACCATTTTTGTTGAAAGCTTTTGTTTGAAATCTTTTAACCGTGCGATCTCATCATCTTTAATCCTTATAGTTTCGTCTTTTACTGTGAGCTTATTAGAAAACTGCTGTTCAATAGTGGTTTTTAATAACTCCTTCTCAGTTTCTTTAACTTTTAAATCACCAGCAAGACTGTCACGTTCTTTTTCTATTATTTTAATCTTTTCTGAAATTTCTAATTTTTTCTCAATTTCTGCATTTTGGATTTTGGATGACATCTCTGCAATTTTCGCGTCTTTATCCGCCATTTTTTTAGTAAGTTCAGTTTCATTTTTAGCTTTTAATTCGGTAAGCAGCCTTTCTTTTTCAGACAGATCGAGCTGTAAAGAAATTCTAATATTTGCCTCTGCAATTTTTACAGCATTTACTTTATCTTTTTCCGCTAGAACTAATCGGCTATTGATCTCTTCGTCAAATTTATGATCCCGAACTTGTTTTAGGATGTCTGCGTAACCAGCCTCATCAACTTTAAATGCTTTATTACAATTTGGGCAAATAATATCATTCATATTTTTATTCCTTTAGAACTATGTTTTCTACAGCATTATAAATGGAGCAGTATGACTGAAAATTTTAACAGACAGTCGACCTATCAACACTTGGTTTATTTTAAATATCCGCTCGTCTGTCTGTTATTAGTTCACGAAGATTTTATTGGCTACATCGAAATTTTGATAACTGGCAAAAAGTTTTTCAGCCAATGACAATTGGTCACCAAACAGCGCTTTGAATATTTAACTTAACCGTAACTCAACAAAACAGTATTTACTTTTTTCTCTAGCATTTTAACGCCCGTTAGGAGGTGAGAAATTGTTGACTAAAATAGCGACAAAAGAGAAAAAGCCAACTATTTTTTGTCCCTTTCAGCGGCTTGTGTGGATAGTTAACCCATAAGTTATGGCTTTTGTACACTTAGTTGTGACCACTCCTGAAAAGTACCAACAGCATATAACAACCCTATAGTAAAAGTAATACCTGAGCTTACAAACCAAAATGTTAAGCTATTTTCTGGAAACATTGGCATTATACTTATGAATGCAACACCACGTATTAAATATATGGCAGAAATAATAACCAAACCTAAGCGAAGAAGAGGCAATCTAAATATTATCCGCGCCCCTGATAGTGCATACAATGACCAAATGAAAAGTATACTAACAATAACTAAGGTAACAACAGTTGGATATAATCGTCCATCTTCTGCCATTTTTGCCATTTGTTCACCAGCACCAAAAAAACGATACCAATCTCCACCAAAAATAATACAGCCTAAATGGGCTAAAGCGGCAAGAGCACTACATATTGAAGCAGTAATTAATAATTTATTTTTACCAGAATGCATAACGCTTCCTTAAATGCCTAACGTTTTAAACGTTAACGAAAAGAGCCGATGAAAAGAAAGAGTAGGCTATTACTTTTAGGCAACCTTTATTAGATGTTGATTGCGATTTTAGCCTAAAAATAACACCGCTACAAATGCGGCTACTCTTGCAAAAATCACAATCAATATTACATCTTTTATACTCGTTTCAGTGAACTTTACGAGCAAAGCGACTAAAACAACCAAAGATAAAATTGTACCTATAACTGGAATAATACTAACAATTGAAGCGCCTAACGCCGCTAACATTAACTCCTTGAAAGAGCAGAACATTCCATCCCAGCCAACTCCAGTAAATACTTGCATCAATTTCATTCCTAACCACAAAAAAGCGGTAGTAAAAATCAAATTAATTATGAAAATGATTAATATGCCTAACATTTGTATTCCTTACATTAAAAGCCCACATAACCAGAGAGACATTTTCACGCCGAATAGGGTCATTTTTTTATCCACCAGCTACGCTAAAAAGGTAAGCAAACTGATGGCACCAAATAAAAGCCAAGAAAAATGCTTACCTTTTGTGTAATAGGCTGACAATATACCGCTTGCAAAAAATACAGCACTTATTGTATAGAGCAATAGTTCTGAATGTACTTGCTCAAAACTTAATATTGCAGCAAAGCCAAACCAAGCTAAAGAAGTAATATGCCAAGCAAAGCGTAGTGTACCTTTAGTGAACTCATCACTGCCATACAAATGAGGCAAATTATCACATTTAAAGAGGCGAACCAAAACATAGCGTTCGCCTAAGAAAGAATGGAT
>Ga0256845_1000262_pt1 | contig 49912 bp, 48 predicted proteins | sample RiftiametaG_FD_189101 | JGI IMG/M metagenome (GOLD analysis project Ga0256845, IMG submission 189101) | Tube worm associated microbial communities from hydrothermal vent at the East Pacific Rise, Pacific Ocean - Riftia | ecosystem: Host-associated > Annelida > Integument > Unclassified ...
TTTAGAGTTTAGAGTTCGAAGATAAATTATTGATAAAGAGAAAAAGCAGATGAGTCTATATAATATTTTTAATGTCAGCGGTTCGGCAATGTCGGCACAAACGGTTCGATTAAATACCATCGCCAGTAACATTGCTAACGCCGATAGCGTTGCCAGTAGCACCGGTGAAGTTTACAAAGCGAGACATCCTGTGTTTGCTACGATTATGAACAATACGATTAGTTCTGGCTACAGTAACACTAGCCATCAAACTGGCGGCGTTAAAGTTACGGCTATTATTGAAAGCCAGGCAGAAGCTGTAGCAAGGTATCAACCAGAAAATCCATTGGCTGACGAAAGTGGTTATGTTTACGCGCCCAATATTAGTTTGGTTGAAGAGATGGCTAATATGATTTCCGCTTCGCGTTCTTACCAATCGAATGTACAGGTCGCGAATACGACGAAGAGCCTGTTAACTCGAACACTTTCTTTAGGGCAGTAGAACAATCATTACAAATTAATAATAGATTTAAATATAGGTAGGAGCGCGCCTCTGTGCTGAGAGCGCAAGCAAACACTAAGTTGATTTAAAAATAGTTGGTTTAAAGATAAACCAAAATTAGCGAGATGAATATTATGTCAATCATAAGTAATTCAACAGAAAATATTTTTACCGATATTGGTATTAATGCGCCACCCAGTGCCGATAATCATGCAAGAAAAGAGCTGGGGCAAGCCGATTTTTTAAAGCTATTAACGGTCCAATTAGCCAACCAAGATCCATTAGCACCAACCGATAGTAAAGAATTTATTACTCAAATGTCACAATTTTCCAGTGTGGATAGCCTACAAACACTGGTGACTAAATTTGATGATCTATCAACCTCATTGACTTCTAATCAAGCCTTGCAAGCGTCTTCATTAGTGGGACGGCATGTATTGGTCCCATCTTCGGTTGGTCATGTTCCCGATGAAGCGACAGGCATGTCGGGCCAATTAAACCTCCCATCTCATGTTAACAATTTAAGGTTTGAAATTCGCGATGCTGCGGGGCAATTGGTAAGACGAATTGACGTTGGTGATCGTGAAGCTGGAGATATCGAATTTTTTTGGGATGGACGCAATGAAGAGGGTGATTTTTTAGGTCAAGGGCAATATGAAGTGGCTGCTTTTGGGGTGGTTAACGGAACCACAGAGCAAATTCCTACGTCTATTCGTGCTCAGGTTCACAGTGTTAATTTGGGCGGAGGCAGTGGCGGAATATTTTTGAACCTGACTGGATTAGGTCAAATTAATTTTAATGATGTTAAAGAAGTCGGTTAATCAATTTTTAAAGTAAATAAACAGGAGAGCAGTTATGTCTTTTAATACCGCACTAAGTGGTTTGAACGCAGCGCAAGCTGAACTGAACGTGACCAGTAATAATATAGCGAATGTTGGAACCACAGGCTTTAAAGGATCGCGGGCTGAATTTGCTGATATTTTTGCTACTTCATCATTTGGTAGTTCAAGTACAGCCATTGGTAATGGGACTTTACTTGCCAATGTAGCACAGCAGTTTGGCCAAGGGAATTTAGAGTTTACTCAAAACACTTTGGATTTAGCCGTATCAGGTGAGGGCTTTTTTATTCTTTCACCTAGCGAAACCAATGCGAATAATTTATTTACTCGTAACGGTGAGTTCGGAGTGGATAATAATGGATTTGTCGTTAACAATGCAGGCGCAAGATTGCAGGTCTTTCCGGTTAATTCAGATGGAACAGTCACTGCGACCAGCATATCGAGCACCATTCCTTTGCAGCTTCCTCAAACAGCAGGTGTACCCACCGTAACCAGTTTAGTTGATATAGGTGTGAATTTACCAGCCAGTGCAGCAGTATTAGATCCCAATTTATTTAATCCATTACAAGCATCAACATTTACTCAATCAACTTCTTTAACAGTATTTGATTCACTAGGTGAAAGTCACGTTGTTACTGCTTATTACATAAAGACCGGTGCCAATGCGTGGGGGGCTTATTACAATACCACTGACAATACAGGGACTACGCTACCGATTGACATTGCTGGAGGTACAGCGGGAGCTGGTGGTCAATTTTTTCATACCATGACTTTCGATAATTCCGGTGTGTTTCTCGCTAGTGTTCCTGATCCCATTATTACTTCTGCAATCGATTATGGCAATGGCTCTAACGCTTCCGGAACACTTAATTTTAATTACGCCGGAAATGGGTCCACCCAATTTTCATCGCCATTCACGGTTAATGTGCTTGAACAAAATGGTTTTCCAATTGGTCGATTAACCGGTGTTGAGATTTCGGATACCGGCGTGATCAGAGCCAATTTTAGTAATGGACAGTCAACGGCATTAGGAAAAATAGCGTTGGCAAGATTTCAAAACTCTCAAGGATTAGCGCAAAAAGGAAATAACTCTTGGGAAGATACCACCTCATCTGGAACGCCTTTAGTCGGTGAAGCGGTGACATCCAGTTTCGGTCAGATCCGTTCTGGAGCCATCGAAGTTTCCAATGTTGACTTGACCGCAGAACTAGTGAATTTAATTGCCGCACAGCGTAATTTTCAAGCCAATGCAAAATCTATTGAAACGGAAAATACTGTCACTCAAGCGATTATTAATATTAGATAGGAGAGCCAGCAACTCGTAACGGGATTTTAAATGGATAAATTACTCTACATAGCAATGACTGGAGCCAGAGAGTCGAGTTACTCTCAGGCTAAAACGGCACATAATTTGGCAAACGCTTCAACGACTGCTTTTAAAGCAGATTTGGCACAGTTTCGTGCCATGCCTGTTTATGGCGAAGGATTACCAAGCCGAGTTTTTGCAATGAGTGAAAGGCCGGGGCATCGATTGGATAGCGGAGGCAGAACGCCAACGGGAAGAGATCTTGATATATCAATTAAAGGTGAAGGATGGCTGGTTATTCAGAATGAAAATGGTGAAGAGCTTTTAACTCGCCGTGGTGATTTGAAAATTGATGCCAATGGTGTTTTGACCAATGGTGTCGACCAACAAATTTTGGGTGATGGTGGGCCCATTTCAATTCCGCCATTTGAAAAAATTGATATCGGACTCGATGGCACTATCACCATTCGTCCAGTGGGGGCCCAACCCAATGAAACGGCAATTGTTGACCGTCTTAGATTGGTAAACCCGGATCCAAAAAGCCTTTATAAAGATGATCACGGATTATTTAGAAGTAGCGATACAGACACTTTTGAAAACGATATTTCTGTCACTATTGAAACGGGAGGTCTAGAGGCCAGCAACGTGAGTGTGGTTGAAGAGCTGACCAACATGATCCAATTATCCCGTCAATATGAAGTGCAAATAAAATTAATGGCGGGTGTTGAAGAGCGAGGCCAATCATTGGATCGTTTATTGCAAACGTAAAAGAAAATACGAAAGAAAAGAAAATTATTTTAGTATTTAGTCGTTGAGGTAAAAATTATGCATCCAGCATTATGGATTTCAAAAACAGGTTTAGAAGCGCAAACCATTAACCTGTCAGTTATTTCTAATAACCTAGCGAATGCCGGGACCATTGGTTTTAAACGCGACAGAGTCGTTTTTGAAGATCTCTTCTATCAAAATTTTCGCCAACCAGGTAGTCAATCTTCTCAAGATACGGAATTACCCTCAGGCCTTCAAATAGGGACTGGCGTAAAAGTTGTTGCTACTCAAAAACAACATATTCAAGGTAGCTTTCAAACCTCATCCAATCAATTGGATATGGCCATAAAAGGGAATGGTTTTTTTCAAATACAAATGCCAGATGGCAGTATTGGTTATACCAGAGCAGGTAATTTCTCTACGGATGAAACCGGTCAAATTGTGACAGCCGGAAGTGGCTTTCTTTTAGATCCAGCCATCACTATTCCAGAAAACACTACCAGTTTAGATATCGCTTTAGATGGAACGGTTACCGTTCAGGAACAAGGTACGGCAGCGCCTACCAATATTGGTAATATAACCATTGCAACGTTTATTAATCCAGCAGGTTTACAATCGATTGGTGGAAATTTATTTCTTGAAACTGGAAGTAGTGGCACTCCGGTAATCGGTACACCAGGTTTAGACGGCGTTGGTGAGTTACTCGGAGGGCAGTTAGAAACTTCAAATGTTTCAAGTGTTGAAGAATTGGTGGCATTAATTGAGACGCAGCGAACTTATGAAACGAATGCAAAGGTCCTTTCTGCGGTTGATCAAATGCTGCAGTTTATTAATCAGACTTTATAGATTGAGGAATAGTTAGCAATGATTTTTCGCTTATCCACAGTGGTTGTCTTTGTGCTGCTTTCAGCATGTACAACAATTTATCACAATGAGATTGAAGATGATCCAGACTGGGCACCTAGTTACCCGGTGGGCGAGGCGCTTGAGATTAATCGCTCCGGATCAATCTACAATGTAGCGACGGCCAGAATGTTATTTCAAGATAAAAAAGCACTCAGGATCGGCGATATCATTACCGTTGTGTTAACTGAAAATACTCGCGCTACAAAAAATGCAGATACAGAGCTAAAAAAAGATACTAACGTCAGTACTACAGCGCCCAACATTTTTGGCAAAACACCTAATTTTGGTAGCGACACTCCCAATTTTGGAGTCGCGCTGACTAGTAAAAATACTTTTAAAGCTGAAACCGATAGTGCACAAAGTAATTTGCTTCAGGGAACGATCAGTGTGACGGTTCAGAAAGTTTATGCTAATGGTAATTTACTCATAAAGGGTGAAAAATGGATCGCGTTAAATCAAGGAAGCGAATTTATCCGAGTTTCCGGTCTTATTCGTCCGGAAGACATTACTAAAGATAATCAGGTTGACTCAACTAAAGTAGCCAATGCAAGAATTTACTACGGTGGAACTGGCCCGTTGGCAGAAGTCAATGAAGAGGGCTGGTTAAGTCGGTTCTTCAATTCAGGTTGGTGGCCGTTCTGAGTGCTAGGTGTTAAATGGGTAGAGTGTTGTTAGCATTTTTTGCGTCATACACTGGACTAAAATTGAATGTAAAGAGATATTTAATATGAATTTTATAAACCCTATTGCTCGGTTGTTTTTAACCATAACGTTACTCGTGCTGGTAACGCCCATTTCCGCAGAACGGATCAAAGATCTAACCAGTATTCAAGGGGTTCGAGAAAATCAGTTGATCGGTTATGGTTTAGTGGTTGGTCTAGATGGTACGGGTGAAAAAACAAAATATACCGAACAAACTTTCCGTACCATGTTAGCCCGATTTGGTATCAGTGTTCCTGCTGGAGGGCAACTTAAGCTTAAAAACACCGCAGCAGTTGCTATTCACGCCACTTTACCTGCGTTTGCCAAAACAGGACAATTAATTGATGTAACGGTCAGTAGTCTAGGCGAAGCAAAAAGCCTGAGAGGGGGCTCATTATTAATGACTCCTCTAAAAGGAGCTAACGGAAAAGTGTATGCCATCGCTCAAGGTAATCTGGTTGTCGGTGGTTTTGGTGCACAAGGTGGTGACGGCTCTTCGATTACGGTTAATGTTCCCACCGTTGGACGAATTCCCAATGGCGCGTCGGTCGAACAGACTGTAGCGACTAATTTTATGAATAATGAATTTATTACATTTAATTTAAATGAGCCAGATTTTACTACGGCGGTTCGATTAGCCAAACAGATCAATCAACTGGTAGGTAGTCAAACTGCACGACCGATTGATTCAACGAGCATTCAGGTTTCAGCGCCTAGAGATGCCGCTCAAAGAATTAGCTATCTTTCTGTATTGGAAAATATTCAGGTAAAACCGGCTGAAAGTGCGGCAAAAATTGTGGTTAATTCCCGAACGGGCACCATCATTATTGGAAAAAATGTCCATCTTAAAGAAGCGGCAATTGCTCATGGTAATCTAATTATAAAAATCAAAGAGAGCCAGGAGGTCAGTCAGCCAGCTCCCTTTTCTGAACAAGGTACGACCGTTGCAACCTTGGACTCTCAAATTGATATTGCTCAGGAAAATAATCGAATGTTTCATTTTCAACCAGGTGCTACCTTACAGCAACTGGTGGAGGCGGTTAATGCTGTTGGCGCTGCGCCGGGAGATGTGATGGCCATTTTGGAAGCGCTAAAAATCGCAGGAGCGATTAGCGGTGAGCTGGTGGTGATTTAGAGATGAGTAGAATAAAGCCATGAATTTCGTAGCCAATAATCAATCCAATGGTTCGAGTATTTTCTCGGACCTTCAGTCGCTTAATGGGATTCGAAAACAGGCAACCGTTGACAGTCGTGGAGCTATAAAAGCAGCAGCAAAAGAATTCGAAGCATTTTTTATGAATATGATGTTGAAATCGATGCGTCAAGCTGGTGAAGTGATGGGGGGAGATCCGTTATTTGGCAGTGAACAAGAAAAGATGTTTATTGGAATGCTGGATGAGCAAATGTCAGTAGAGCTTTCTCAAAAGGGAAGTTTAGGGATCGCCGATTTAATGGCGCGCAGTTTGTTAGGTGAAAATAACCATCAAACTAATTTAGAACCTTTCAATAAAATGGGTCGAACTGAGCGAGCGATTGCTTATCATCAAAATACCGAAGAAAAGAATATTCAAAAGCTTCCATTGGGAAAAAATGAAAAAACCTCATCTGCATTAAAAGGGGTCGAAAAAGTTTTGGTTGAAAATAAAAAAACAGGTTTGGCCCCATTAAAAAATGAATTAGTTAGCCAATCAATTAAGTCTACTAAAGTAGAGAAAAAATCGCTATTTGATAATGCGGCTGATTTTATAGAAAAACTGTTACCATATGCAGAAAAAATAGCGCAACAAATCGGCTTAGATCCCAAACTATTAATTGCTCAGGCGGCTCTAGAAACCGGTTGGGGGAAATATATTATGCACGATAGCCATGGACGACCTAGCCATAATTTATTTGGAATAAAAAGTAGTGCACAGTGGAAAGGTGCATCAGTCAAGATGGATACCTTAGAAGTTAAAAATGGTGAATTTGTAAAAACCAAGGATAATTTTAGAATGTATGATAATTTTGAAAAAAGTTTTGCAGACTATGTTGAGTTCTTACAAAGTAATCCGCGCTATAAAGCCGCCCTTGACGTTGTCAAAGATGCCAAACATTTTATTCAATCATTGCAATCGGCCGGTTATGCAACCGATCCAAATTATGCCAATAAAATATTGAGAATATATAAAACCGATATGAATTTAGTGCAACCGGGCAAAGCAGACTGATCTGCAAGTGATTAATCAAGAAAACTATCTAGTTTGAGGAAAAGAACATGCCAGTCAGCATTTTTGGAATAAGTGTATCAGGATTGCTTACCAATCAGGCAGCCTTGAATACTACTGCACATAATATAGCCAATGCCAATACCGAAGGGTATACGCGACAGCGTGTTTTTCAAACACCGCGATTACCGGAGTTTATCGGTGGGAATTACTTCGGTTCCGGTGTTGAGGTTGGACAAGTAAAGAGAATTTTTGAACAAACGCATCAGCTGGAAATTCAATCTGCTACCGCCGATTTTATGCGTTTAGAAACCTTCCTTGCTCAAGCTAATCGAGTAGATGGACTGTTAGCGGATAGCCAAAATGGACTCAATAGCTCGATACAAAACTTTTTTTCTTCATTGCAAGCGGTTGTAAACGATCCCGCCTCAGTTGCAGCAAGGCAAGTTATGTTAGGTCAAATGGAAGGGCTGGTATCAAAATTTGATTCAATTCATTCTCAACTTGAATCACAAGTTACTCAGGTAAATTCTAATATTGATGGGATAGCAAAAGAAATTACTAGCCTTGGCCAGGCCATTGCGTTATTTAATAACAAGATTGCGGGTTCACCCGGTAATGTGGCACCGGACCTGCTTGATCAAAGAGATCTTGCGATCACTCGTTTGAGCGAATTAGTATCGGTTCAAACCATCGAGCAATCCGATGGAAGCTTAAACGTTTTTATTGGCAGCGGCCAGTCATTGGTGGTGGGTTCTTTATCGAATAGCTTGGTTGCTAATGTGGATACTCAAAATCCTAGGAGCATGACTTTGAGTCTCGTTTCTGGATCTTCATCTATCGATATTACAAACAATATTTCTGGCGGACAGTTAGGTGGAACACTGACGGTTGTAGAGGAGATTATAGAACCATCGTTTAATACTTTAGGACGAGTAGCCATTGCTATAGCTGATTCTTTTAATCGTCAAAATAGTTTGGGTATGGATTTAAATAATAATATTGGAGGAAATTTATTTACAGACATCAATGATCCTGCTATTGCTATTTCCAGAGTGTCATCCGATTTGGGTAATACTGGTAACGTTAATTTGAGCATTGATATAGATGATCCATCATTACTTTCTGACTCCAATTTTACTTTATTTCTGCAAGGCGGCAATTATCAACTGATCGATCAGACAACCAATACAACTATTGCGACTTTTGCACCTCCTGCGGTAGTGCCTGATACTGTTCAAATAGCTTCTGTAGGGATCAGCATCAACTTTTTGTCCGGTGCAGCCATTAATGGTGATTCATTTGATGTTCAACCAGTGAGAAATTTTTCCAGCGATTTTTCTCTATTAATTACAACGGCAGAACAAATTGCAGCCGCTTCTCCTGTAAGAGGAGAGCAAGCTCAAAGTAATATTGGATCTGGCACCATTAGCGGTATTAATATTAGCGACACCACAACGGCACAATTTACGGGTGTTCCTAATGATCTTAATCCTCCGATCAGAATAGAATTTGATAGCCCGCCTGGTGTGCTTGGAGAGTTTTCTATTTTTGATATTTCTGGAGGTGCGCCAGTTCTTCTCGCCGGTGGAATTTCCGGTTATATACCCAATCAGGAAAATAATATGTTGGCATTGGCAGGAGCGCCTTTTAACGCATATGGTTACGAAGTCAATTTATCAGGAGATCCACAAGCGGGTGATAGTTTTGACATTAATTTCAATAATAATGGTTTTGGTAATAATGAAAATGCCGCTTTGCTAGCAGAGCTTCAGCAGGTAGGGAGATTGGATAATGGACAGTCAAATTTTCAGCAAGCATTTAGCCGTATTATTGGTCGAGTTGGCGTATCAACCCAATCGGCACAAATCAATCGTGATGCCGCTGAGAGTCTTCTGTTTCAAGCCAAAGAACGTAGAGAGAGTTTATCCGGTGTTAATTTGGATGAAGAGGCGGCTAATTTATTAAAATTCCAGCAGGCATATGAAGCCTCGGCACAAGTTATTAACGTTGCGAGAACCTTATTTCAAACAGTATTGGAAGCCGTGAGATAAGCGATGAGAATTTCAACATCACAAATAACCAGTGCTGGTATTCGAGAGATGTTATTGCGTCAGGCCGAACTTCAACATACGCAATTGCAGTTATCGACTCAGCTACGAGTATTAAGACCATCTGACGATCCAGTCGCTGCGACTGCGATAACGGCCTTGCAAAATGAAATCGCGCAACTTGAACAATTTAACAAAAACACTGATGCATCCAAGTCAGTTAACGAACTAGAAGAAGTTGTGTTATCGGGAGTTAACAATGTGTTATTTAGAATGAGAGAGTTAATGGTCTCTCTGGGTAATGGAACCTATGGTGAAGATGAGCTTGATAGCATTGGAGTAGAGTTACAAGAACGATTAAAGCAACTTCTGGGATTGGCAAACAGCCAAAATGCCAATGGAGACTATCTGTTTAGCGGTAGCAAAGTGAAAGTACAAAGTTTTACACAAGATATAAATGGCAATATAATTTACAATGGCGATCAAAGCCAAAGATTATTGAGATTGAGTAGCGGAGTGGTTGGGGCTGTTTCTGATTCAGGGTTTGATGTTTTTGTTGACACCAAAAATGGCAATGGTTTTTTTAGTGTCGGTTCCAATAGTGCTAATACAGGAAACGCGACAATTTCTCCGGGAAGCTATCAGGCACCACCCCATTTTTTGGCTGAACCCTATTCGATAACTTTTGGTGTTGATATAAATGGCGATACGACTTATACCGTTACTGGAGACAATACCGCTGCCGTTATCATACCGGCTACTTTGTACCAAGAGGGACAGGATATTACATTTAATGGAATTACCGTTGCGGTCAATGGAATACCAGACCCTGTTACTCCAGATGTGCTAAGTATTACACCGAGTCGTTCAGAAGATGTTTTTTCAGTGATTAACACCGCAATTAATGCAATCGATAATTTTAGTGAGAGTGATACCGGTCGAGCCCAATTTGTCAATTCACTGACTCATGTTCAGGAATCACTGGATCGAAATATGGCCAAGATTGATCTTATTCGCGGTAAAATTGGTGGGCGACTTAACGTGATAGACTCAGAGTTTGATAGTAATTTGTCACTATTAATCACCAGTAAAAGTAGCTTGTCTGATATTAGAGATTTGGATGTTGTGGAAGCATCGACTCGATTTTCCCAACAGTTGGTAGTGCTGGAAGCGGCGCAGGCCAGCTTTGTTAGAATTCAGGGATTAAATTTATTTAATTTTATTTAAAGTTCTTTTACTACTTTTATTGTGGCAGGATTCATTTGAAATAAATTTTCTAGCGGTAATAGAGTTTTCTTTATAAGCTTGTTTGCTCCAAAATGATTTCGCTTCTTGATTAGATGCAGTATAAGTACATTCAATATAGGCGATCCCCATACTTTTAAAACACTGTTCTATGTCGCTCACTAATTTATCTGCGAGATGATTTTTTCGATATTCAGGTTCAATCCATAAAAGTTGAATCACGCCTTTTATTGGGTTTGCCAAAAATCCATTGTCATTGATAATGGTGGTTGCTCCAATGAACCCAACAGGCTCTCTATTATCTTCTGCGATCAAAAAAAGAGTACGAGGATCGTCAAGCTCATTAGTCAGCCATTGTGTTAAATTACACTTGAAATTAATGTGAGATGCAATATTTCCATCGTCTTCATGTTGATGAAGTTTAAGTGTGAATTTGACAATTGTTTGTAGGTCATTGACGATTGCTTGCCGGGTCTGGATGTTTGAACTTGTACTAGCGGAAGCAGCAATGAGAACCATCTAGATATTATCCGATTTGTGTATGTCGATATTGCTGAATAGCGTCATGAGAATTTTTAAGCGAAAGTCCATCACTGATCAATTCTGATTTTTTATTCGCAATGAGTGCTGTAATCGCTTGGTCCGATTGGGTGATGTCCACGATAACTTGAGAAACAATCGAGTTTTCATCGGGTAGGGGAGTAATGTCAAAATATTCTCTCAGACTATCATCCCGAACACGACTTAAGGCAAGAGCTTCATCCCACAGCATTGACCCAACTAGTTCAGAGATTTGATGGTTGGTATCAATTATTTTTTGTAGAAGAGGATGCATGCTTATTTGTTTAGGATTTAGGATTTAGCGCAAGTGCTTGCTCACGAATACCACTCCATCCATCTCTGATGTTATTCATAACGCCTAAAACACTCTCCAGTTTATCAATACTGTTTTCAGAATTCGCTTCAATCAGGGTACGGGTGCAGTATTCATAGAGGTTGTCTAAGTTGGCCGCGATTTGGCCGCCTTTTTCTGAATCCAGACTTGCTTGCAATCCGCTAATAATCGAAATGGCCCAACTCACCTGTTGCCCTTTTTTTTCAATTTGTTTTTCGGACATAAAATATTTTGCTTTGTTGGTTTTTTCGATCGCTCCATCGATCAACATTTGAATTAACATATGTGGATCGGCATCTTCAATTCCGCTAGTTACGCCAACTTTGTTATAGGCTAATGCTCCAGATAGTCCCATTATTTTTTCCTCGTTTGTTTAATTCATATTGCCTTGATGCCGCTATTTTTTCTTACAACTATTTTTTATCTCGCGAAAATCCCGGTAGGTTTTCAAACTGTTGGGCGATAAAAGATTGCGTGGAATTAAATTGAGCAACAATTGCATCCATGGTCGCAAACTGTTTAGTTAGCCTTAATTGTAGACTCTCTATTCGTAAACTGAGAGAAATTCGATCATTAGCAATTCGGTCGAGTTGTCCATTAAGCGAGGTTTCTCGCGAGGTAATAATGCCACTACTATTTGTGTAGTTGCTGATTAAGTCTCTTAATTTAGTCGCAAAGCCATCTTCACCGCTAAACAATTCATCAAATTGATCAAAGTCAGAAGCAATGGCGCTATCTAAAATATCGTTATCTATTTCTAGTTCACCGGTTTGCGTCGATTTAATACCGATTGCAGATAGGCTATCAAAATTACCTGTGACACCGGATATTGTGGATGAAAATAAGTTTCTGATTTGTGATGATATTTGGCGTAATGTTGAGTCGCCCAGTAATATTCCAGGAGCATTATTATCAGCCGAACCAAGAGATTTAATAACCTCAGTGTAAGCGTTATAAGCTTCAACAAATCCGGTGATTAATGATTTAGTGCTCTCCGTATTAACGGCTATAGCCAAATCTTCAGTTGTACCGGGTGTATCATGTGCTTTTTTAAGATTAATAGTAATATCTTGGATAACATCGGTAAAAATATTGCTGCTGCTAGTGGCATTGATCCCATCAATAATAATGGCTGCATCACCTGCACTTTGTGTATTGGTAAGACTTGTCGATAAATCAGCTAATAATGCATCACCACTAAAGGTAACAACAAGGTCGTTGTTTAAACCTAACGTGTTAGAGTCAAAAGTTAAAAGGCTACCTGTATCGAGACCTTCTGTTACGTTATTTAACAAATTGACTGATACTAAGTCATTATCAGTTGCAGCATTAATATTATTACGGATATCTGATAAGGTATCGGTCGCTGAAACAGCAATATCAAATGTTTCACTCCCTACGGTAAAGGTTAAAGTGCCTCCGGCTCCAAATGTTGTGCTACTTCCTCCGGTAAAAATTTTGGATTTATCAAAGCTGCCTTGAGCGAGAGTTTGAACCTCTATTTTATAATCGCCCGCATTTGCTGTAGAGGTTGCGGTAGCAGTAAAAAATTGTGAATCTGAAATTGAAACAGAACGCTTGCTAAAACTTGATGACAAGCTAAGATCTAACGCTGCTGATTTTAGCTCATCCAAGGATGCTTTTAGCCCTCCGAGCCCTGTTAAAGTAACCGTTGTATTAACCTCAAAACGATTTAAGCTATTTTCTTTTGGTGCACGCTCTGCTGCGACTAGTGCATCAACAATACCTGCCGTATCGAGCCCTGAACCTAAACCACCAATGCTGATTAAACCCATGTATTGTGACCTGTTAAAATATTATTGATAACCGAATGTTTATGTTTGAGATCAAACACCTTTATTGTATCGGCGGCAAAATGTCTGATATGAATGTTTTTTTAGTATAATTTTAATTAATTTGGGGTCTCAGTTATAGCGACACAACAATAACAAGAAATAACAAAAAACCAATAATCAGACATACAAAAGCCTACTAAGATTACTAGCAAGATATAGACCAAAATGGCCAATTGACTTTTCTTATTGGTTCGGTAGGAAAAGGGGAGGGTTGCTCCCCTTCAATCAAACTTTCTCTTGTAACAAAACGCCACTATTACCGACTTGTTGTTCATTGAGATCCTTCAAACGTCTCGATAAATTAAGAAGCTCTTCAGGAGGGAACTGACGAATTAATTCGTCCGTTTCCTTATCGATAACCCTTACAATGGTTACCCCTAGCTCTTTATCGACTTTGAATTGCAAAGTGCGGTCAATACTCTGATTAAATTGTTGTAACGCTTCAATCTGATTTTCGACTTCAATATTTGCTTTCTCAATCCTTTGATCTTTAGTATTTCTAACCGATTCGACTAATGCCGGTTCGATTTTACTAACTTGTTTCAATTCCGTATCGAGATTGCTTTTTTTTAAACTACTTGAAGTTGAAGGCGCTCCACTCTGTGTGTGTGGCAAATTTCTGCCACTTTGAACAGAGCTCGGTTGAAAGTTGCCTGCTATATTTAACGTTGCCATAGCAAATTACCTCAAAAGGGCGGAAGAAGGCGTTAGCCCACTTTCCTGCCAAACATTAAATTGTAATACTAATAAATTCATAATTTAACGTTATCCATCAACCTACTGTAGAAGTGAAAGAACTGACTGACTAGAAGCATTCGCTTGAGCTAGGATCGATAATCCAGCTTGTTGCAATACTTGGTTTTTAGCGAGTTCAGCCGTTTCTGCAGCAAAATCAGTATCTCGAATACGTGAACGTGCAGCTGATACGTTTTCGATGATGCTTCCTAGGTTTGAAATGGTGCTAGATAAACGATTTTGAATCGCACCAAGATCTGCCCGATTGCTATCAATTTTTACGATTGCACCGTCTAGAACAGCAATGGCATTTTGTGCACCAGCTAGGCTCGAAATATCAATATTGTCGACAGAGTCAAGTGTGCTGTTTCCCGTTGCTGCCGCGAATAATTCGGCATCTGCTCCAGTAAAACTAAATGCTTTTGCGCTAGAAAGTGTTACTTCCCCTACACCAATTTGTTGCGCTGCTTCGGCAGCCGTCGCGATATTGGTACCATCGTTAGTGGTGAAACTCATAGTACCTGCAACGGTTGTAACAGAGGTTAAAGTTACGGTAATATCATCATCACTGGTTAATATCAATTGAGTCGTGTCATTGGAGTCAACGGTGGCTACAAGACCGGTACTGCCATTGTCGTTGATAGCTGCAGCTAGCTGGCTAACATCACTCTGATTAAAGTTAGATACAGTAATAGTCTGACCATTAACGTCAAAAACAGCCGTCTCTCCAGACGTATTAGCACTAAAGCTAGCAGTGACAACATTTGTTACACTTGCTGTTACGTCAACATTTGCGGCGGTTGTAGCTGTGTTAATTGCAGAAGCAACTGTTTTTGAAGTGGCGTTCAACGCAAAAGTAATCGCACTAGTTGTATTTCCACCTGCGGCAGAAATTAGAAGATCGGTTTCAGCGTTTAATCCGTTTACTGCAGCACCACTAACCAAACCACCAGCAACGGTTCCTTCTGTGTTGTATACTTGGTTTCCTAAAGAATCACCTTTAGCTGAGTTGATTGTAACGCCGATTGTTTGATTGGCTTGCGCACCGACTTGCAACTGAGACACACCAAAAGTACCGTCAAGCAAATTTCGACTACCAAAAGCAGTGGTATCTGCGATTCTATTGACTTCTAGTTGAAGTTGACTAACTTCTGCTTGTAACGCATCTCGTTGCGCTTGGCTATTTGTTCCATTTGCGGATTGAATAGATAAATCGCGCATACGCTGTAGGATGTTAGTGGTTTCTTGCAATGCCCCTTCAGCCGTTTGCGCCAAGGAAATACCGTCATTGGCATTTCTGACCGCTACGCCTAAACCGTTAATTTGAGAAGTTAAACTATTTGAAATCTGCAAGCCTGCAGCATCATCTTTCGCACTATTAATTCGTAAACCAGTAGAAAGACGTTGAAAAGTAGTTTGCAGCGCTTGGTTAGTTCTACCTAAAGATCGCTGTGCACCAATAGACGATACATTCGTCTGTATTACATTACCCATGATAAATCTCCTAAACCTTTGATATTTAAAACGGAGTTAGACAAAAAGCTGAGAACTTACGTCTAGTTTCAAAATTACAAAGTGCTTAAAATAATAGATAGATAAATAAAGGAGCGAGGTTCGAGGAGCGAGATGCTAGGTTAAATCAAAAGATAAAACACTAAAACCTAAACTCTTGAACACCACGGTTTATTGACTATCCGCGTGTGTCTTATATAAGACATTATATGAATTAGGGTTCTGAGAAACGTCTAATTCAAATATAAATTAGAGATCCTACAGGAGGTGATCTGTGAAGAGTGGCTCTTAAGTTTAAGAGCGGCCATCGCCTGAGAAACAATAACTTACGGTGTTCGCGCATTGCTGAGAACAATTTGCGTTCACTTAAGGTATCGGCGATGAAAATACCGACTTTAAATTATTTGTTTGAAAAGATTGTTTTAGGTTAAACAGGTCGCTTAAAATCTAGAAATTATTTCCTAGATTTTAAGCTTAAACACCTAAGGCTGTCGTACGGTAGGGGCTTTTGTGACTTTCATTTTACTAACCTTGTAGAAGCGTTAAAACAGACTGGCTAGAGGCGTTTGCTTGAGAAAGCACCGATAGTCCAGCTTGTTGTAATACTTGGTTTTTAGCAAGTTGTGATGTTTCTATGGCATAATCGGTGTCTCTTATTCTCGATCGAGCCGCAGCCACGTTCTCTATTATGCTTTGCAAATTAGATATAGTGGATGAGAGCCTATTTTGCACCGCACCTAAATCCGCACGATTTTTGTCGATTTGCTTAATTGAGGCATCTACCACTGATATAGCCTCTTGGGCACCGGTATTAGTGGATATATCAAGCGCACTGACTCTAATGCCCGCAGTCACATTACCCGCTACAGATGTGGTTCCAATTATGCCACCTGAACCACCGGTTGCCGTTGAGCCAATTAATGCGAATGTTGTATTAGTATCTGAGGTAGTAAAAGTAACATCACCTGTAACCCGTGTTCCTTCAGAAATGGCATCTAGGACGACTGGTGTTCCGCCAGCAGTACCTGATGAACTCACAAAATCAACGGTAAGATCTTCATTTGTATCGCCACCAGTATAAGCGGTAACTTGAATGCTAATGTCTGCGCCAGTTTGATCGATTATTCGAACGTAATTATTGGTGGTGTCTATTTCGACTTCTAAATTGGAAAGCGCGCCAAGTTGTTGAATGCCTGAACCTAAAGATGTTAACAACGCATCTTCATCGGCACCAGTAACCACGATAGAGGTATTACCGTTAATGCTTATGCTAAATGATTCATCACCATCTAAAGTTCCTGCAAAAGCGATCTGTGCGGTGGTCTTTGCATCTGCCGTTACATTGGGTACTTCGGAATTGATCTTATCAGCTATTTGAAGTGCTGAATCACCAGCCGCTATTGCCACTGCCGCTGTAGTAGAGTTTACTGAAAAAGTTAATGTATCAGCTACTACGGAGCTTAGGGTTGATGTCGCTGTTGCCGTCACTCGACTAGAAGCGAAACCTGTAAATCCTAAGTTATTTACTCCCAAATCATCAGCTCTAGCTGAGTTTATAGAGATGTTGATAGTTTCAAAAGCTTGTGCACCTACTTGAAATTGTGCACCAGATAATGTGCCAGTCAAAATATTTCGACTACCGAATCGGGTTGTATTGGCAATCCTGTCAACCTCTAAAACGAGTTGCTGCACTTCTGCGTTTAACGCTGCTCGTTCCGAAGGACCATTACTGCCGTTAGCACTTTGAATTGATAGATCTCTGATCCGTTGCAGGATATTAGTGGTTTCTTGTAATGCTCCTTCTGCGACTTGCGCTAAGGAAATACCATCATTGGCGTTTCGACTGGCTACTCCAAGACCATTAATCTGTGAAGTTAAGCCGTTTGAAATCTGTAATCCTGCTGCATCATCTTTAGCGCTATTTATTCGTAACCCTGAAGAAAGCCTTTGGAAGGTCGTTGCTAGCTTACTATTGACATTGGTTAAGTTTCGTTGTGCATTGATCGAAGAAACATTTGTTGATAATACGTTTCCCATTTTATTGACTCCTTAATCTAAGGCTCTTCAGCATCTTTAAAATGTCTGAACCTAGAAAATAATAAAAAATAATTGGGAAAGAAACACTGAGAATAAATCTTTCGGTAAGTAATCTACCGTCTGAGAATGGTTGATTTTCTCTAAGGTTTATTTGAGAAATAAACTTTAAAGAGAAAGAGAGTTGAGAGCTCCCGTTCAATCAAGGTATCGGCGATAAAAAAGGTGACTTTAAAAAAATCAACTGATTATTTTAGAATTATTAATATAAAACTTGGCACAGGGTATGCATTATCAAAACTAGCCAATATAAATATCGGTGAAATAAAATCATTACCCATGATCAATCTCCTGACGCTTATATCGGTCTTGTTCTTCGGAACAATGCTCTTGTCTAAGATCTAAGTTGCTGAGAACAGCTTATATCAAAGGCTCTAGCACGAAGCTTTAAGTCAGGTGGTTGCTGAGAACAGCCACCAACGCTTAACTTCTGTCGTACGGTAAGGGGTCGTTATTCGACCCCTTTTCTTATCTCCGGTCAATCATTTCCTAATGATTCAATTAGTTAATAATAAAAAGCGGAAATCATTGTCCGCTTCGATGATATCGATTTAACGGCTAATATCTAATTTGTTCATTCCACTAAACTCTATAGAATATAAAAATTCACCTGTTTGCGATAAGATATCTATTTTTATTGTTAATAAACCTAATAAAATGATGGATTAATGTCAATCGCTATAATATCAAATATTTTTATTCTAAAAGATTACTGCCAAAACTTTGACAAAGGGCGAATGCTCTACTAAAACTTAATCTATGTTATTAATTTACATAGGCTTTCGGTTAAAAATCAACCAAAAGCCAACACAAGAACCATTGTTTAGGAAACTTTAATGACCGAAATCATGCAGTTGTTAGTCATAGATGACAACCTTAAGCGCAGCCACGATGTAAAAACAATATTAGACTTTATTGGTGAACCTGCGATGGTGGTAACTTGCAAGACTTGGCAGCAAGGCTTTGAGCAAGCAAAACCCATACTGGGGATCTTTCTTGGAAAAATTGATTGTTATGCTGATATTGCTGGTTTTTTAAACGAAATCTATCAAACGGATCCACTGATGCCTGTAGTCATGTTAGACGATGTTGCGTTTTCTGGAGATCCCTCTGCGGACGGCTCTCAGCTAGTGGTTGGTAGAATTAACTGGCCATTACAACAAAATGAAATTCTTGAAGCTATCCACGCCTGTCAGTCTTGTCGCGAGGGTTCACATACTCCCCAACAACAGTTTAAAGCTCAGGAATTGTTTCGCAGCATGGTCGGTCAAAGTGCGCCGATGCAGGAAACTCGACGATTAATCGAGCAAGTTGCAGACAGTGATGCCAGCGTACTCATTTTGGGAGAGTCAGGTACTGGTAAGGAAGTGGCTGCAAGAAATCTTCATTACTTATCGGACCGGGCGGAGAAAGCTTTTGTTCCGATTAACTGTGGAGCAATCCCTGCTGAGCTATTAGAAAGTGAATTGTTTGGCCATGAAAAAGGCGCTTTTACTGGCGCATTGACCACTCGAAAAGGGCGGTTTGAGTTGGCCGAAGGGGGGACTGTTTTTCTCGATGAAATCGGTGACATGCCGATGCCCATGCAGGTTAAATTATTAAGAGTTTTGCAAGAGAGAACTTTTGAGAGAGTCGGAAGTAGTCAATCAATCAACGCAGATGTCAGGATTATTGCGGCGACTCATCGTCAATTAGATGTCGAGGTTAAGGAAGGTCGGTTTAGAGAAGATCTATTTTATCGGCTCAATGTTTTCCCCATTATCATGCCTTCACTCAGAGATCGAGTTGAAGATATTCCTTTGCTGGTGAATGAGTTAATTGCTCGGTTGGAAAATGACAAAAGAGGTTCTGTTAGGTTAAGTCCCAATGCTCTTCAATCATTGATGAAATGTAGCTGGCCGGGAAATGTCCGTGAACTCTCCAATTTAATGGAACGGCTATGTATTTTGTATCCATATGGCGTTGTCGATATCAAAGAGTTACCCGTTGATTATCAACATGCCGAAGGACTTAGTTGTTACCCAAAACCTGAACTTGCCGAAAGACGGCAAGGCCAATCAGATCTTCAAACCAGTGCTTCGCCTCAAATGGTTATTGTGGATAACAATGGTCCTATTGCGGCATTACCTGAAAAAGGTGTTAATTTAAAAGAGTTTGTTAAAAAATTGGAAATATCCTACATAGAACAAGCGCTGGCAGAAGAGGATTGGGTGGTTGCTAGGGCCGCCAAAAGGCTGGGGATGAGACGCACTACCTTGGTCGAAAAAATGCGAAAATACAGTTTACAAAAAGTGGGGTAAAAAGCCATCAATTTTTTTAGAGCTTAGCCCCCTCCCTGGCAATTAATTGACGCTACTTCGCTTATACTTCGAATAGTCGCTTTAACCTACTGATTTAAAACAAATAAAAAAACAGGCACGTAAATTGCTCTAAACAATCTAAGGATTTTAATCTGTTAGAAGTTTGACACCTTCTTGCAGAAGCCAAATGATTTAGCGAGGATTGCATGCCACAAAATGCACAAGACCATTCTGTATTAATATCAGACGTTTTAGTATCAGACGTTTCAATTTCAGACTTTGATTCAATTTCAGAGCCTGATTCAATTTCGACTAAAGCTCAGCGAGAGCGAATGGATTTTCAGCTAAATAAAATACGTTTATCGCAAGCGGCATCGCAACTTAACAACAAAGAAAACTGCGTTTCAAAATCTTTCGAGCGAAATTCAGATAGTGACTCAAGTTTTATTGAAGGTCATTTGAATACTCACCAAAATCATTTGAATACTGTTATGTCTGATTTGAGTCGATTGTCAAAATCTTTTGTTAATTCTTACCAAAATTTAGAAGGCCAAGTTGAACAGTTAAACGGCCAATTGCAGGATGTGAGTGAACAAAGAAGTGAAGCACTTGAAGAAAAACAAACCATTGCTGATCGGTTGCAACACCTGTTAGCAATACTGCCTTCCGGGGTGGTAGTGCTGGATGGAAAAGGCATCGTCAGAGAATGCAATGCAGTGGCAATCGATATTTTAGGGCGACCTTTGTTGGGTGAATCTTGGTTGAATGTCATCAACCGAGCGTTTATGCCACAAGCGGATGATGGACATCAAATATCTCTCAAAGATGGCCGTAAAGTACATATAGAAACGCGAGCTTTAGACTCTGAGCCAGGGCAAATGATCGTGTTGACCGATATGACCAAAACCCGCCAGTTGCAAGCGGAGTTAAGTCAACAGCAAAAGCTTTCCAGTATGGGAACCATGATTGCTTCATTGGCTCATCAGATCAGAACCCCGTTGGCGGCAGCTATTTTGTACGGTTCGCATCTCAATGATCAATCTTTAAGTGATTCAAAAAAACATCAGTTCAGTCAACACTTAATGGAGCGATTGCGCTTTATGGATCGGCAAATCAGTGACATGTTGAATTTTGTCAAAGGGGACAAAAAGCAAAAAAATCATTTTAAAATAGAAACTTTATTAAAATCTATCTACAGTGCTTGTGATGGATTTTCCTATCCGCTCGAAATTAAACACGAGATAGCGGAGGCCAAAAACACAATGATACTCGGTGATCTTGATGCGCTCGTGGGGGCTATTAACAACTTAGTTGATAATGCCATTGATGCGAGCAAAAACAACTCTCCTGTCATATTAAATATTACCTCGATCCAACAGGCCAGATTGATTATTGAAGTAAAGGATCAAGGTGAAGGGATTGGCGAGCTAGATCAAAAGAAACTATTTGAACCTTTTTACAGCACAAAGAGTCATGGTAATGGTTTAGGTTTAACGATCGTACAGGCTATTATTATTGAGCACGGAGGGCTTCTTCAAGTTGAATCAAACTTGGGAGAAGGTAGTCGATTTATTATTGATTTACCCCTTTGTTCATCGAAACAGCATCGATTAAGTAAAGGGTTATCAATATCTCAACTTGATTTAAAAAAGGAATGGGCAAAAAAAGAACCGTCTGCCAATATCGACACCGATCAGGAGCGTGTATATGACTGTTAAAATTTTAGTTGTTGAAGACGATTTTGCGTTGCGAAGCGCCTTGTCAGCAAGTTTAGAAGTTTCAGGATACAAGGTAACTCTTGCAGAAAGTGCAGAAGCCGCAGTGGTTATTTTAAATAAACCCAACGCTGTCGATATGGTGATCACCGATATTCAAATGCAACAAATGTCTGGTATCGAACTTTTTAAGCACATTCGTGAAAATAGTCATTCGTTACCGGTGATTTTAATGACCGCATATGGCGATGTGAGAGATGCAGTGGAAGTGATGAGACTGGGTGCATGTGATTATTTACAGAAGCCCTTTGAACCCGAAAAATTGACCACCTTGATCGAAAAATACTTGCCAAGATCTCAAGTTGAGGAAGTGATAATAAAAGATCCTCGGAGTATTGAAATTTACCAATACGCGAAAAAAATCAGCTCTACACCATCTAATGTTTTATTAACGGGGGCTAGTGGTGCTGGTAAGGAAGTTATGGCTAAATATATTCATCAAAATTCAGATCGAAGTAGCCATCAATTTATTGCGATCAATTGTGCAGCCATACCAGAAAACATGTTAGAAGCGACTTTATTTGGATACGAAAAAGGTGCTTTTACCGGCGCTCATCAGGCTTGTGCGGGCAAGTTTGAGCAAGCTCAGGGAGGCAGTTTGTTATTAGATGAAATTTCTGAAATGCCACTGAGTTTGCAGGCCAAAATTTTAAGAGTCATTCAGGAAAAAGAAGTTGAACGCCTTGGTGGGAAAAAACTGATCAAATTAGACGTAAGGATTATCGCCACGACTAATCGAGATCTTAAGGAAGAAGTCAAACACAATCGGTTCCGGCAAGATCTATATTATCGACTTAATGTTTTTCCAATTCATTGCTTGGCTTTAAAGGAACGACCTAAAGATATTTTGCCGCTGGCAAATGCATTTTTGAGTAAATACGATCGGGTTGATGTGAGAGGTCGGTTGGAATTCTCAGCCGAAGCGATCGCCAAATTAATCACTTATGACTGGCCTGGTAATGTCAGAGAGTTAGATAATCTTGTACAAAGAGTTGCAGTATTAGCTTCCAGTCAAAGCATTACAGTCAATGATATTATTTTCGAAGAAACTAGTCTTGAAGGGCGGCTTGCTACTGAATCCCTAGCGAATAATGGTATACCGGATAACAGTAACAATCAATTAGGTAGCGATATGCGTCACCATGAATATCAGCTAATTGTTGAGTCACTGGCTAAATGTAATGGAAAGAAAAAAGAAGTCGCCGAACGCTTGGGTATCAGTGCTCGAACTTTGCGTTACAAAATTGCAAGTATGCGTGAAGCCGGTTACTGCATACCCGATAAAAAATCTTTAGCATAAGGTAATTGTTATGAAAACATCAATGCAAACCAATCAATTATTAACGCAGATGCAACAGATCAGTAAACTTGCCAAGGCGGGCACTAATACTGGCATAAATCCGGTTGCTAAAAGTGGCAATGATTTTGGTGATCTATTTAGTAAAGCGATTAATAACGTCAACCAACTGCAAATGGAGTCGGGGCGATTGGCTAATCAAGTTGAAACTGGTGATGGTGGTGTTAGTTTGGTAAAAGCAATGATCGCCTCTCAAAAAGCGGGCATCGCCTTTCAGGCAACCTTACAAGTAAGAAACCGGGTGGTTTCCGCTTATCAAGATATTATGAACATGCCGATTTAAATGAAAGTCTTTGGCTGGAGCGAGAAGCAAGGAGTGAGGTTAAAGAGCGTCTTTATCTCGCTCAGCGTTCCTCGTTCCGGATCTTTAGTTTGGAGAAATAAATAGTGGCAGATGCAGCAACAGACTTAGTTCCGATTGAAACGGCAGCACCGGGTATTTTGCCTGGTATGAGCAGCCTTGCACCTTTAAAGCAGGTCGGTATTTTGATTGCTATTGCCGCTAGTATTGCGTTAGGTGTGTTTATTGCTTTATGGTCGAACGACCCACCCATGCGACCACTTCCTAATTTGGAAGCGGAAGCATCTATGGATGTTATTAATTATTTGGAGCAACAGGAGATCTCTTACAAGGTTTCCACTAGTGGCCGGATCCTAATTCCTCAATCTCGATTCAAAAGAATTCAAATGGAGCTAGGCGCGCAAGGCGTTGTGTTAGAAGACGCTAGTAGTCGCTCCTATTTGGATCAGGATACTGGGTTTGGTGTTTCTCAAAGAATGGAAAAAGCGCGTTTATTGCGCACCCAAGAAATGCAGCTCAAAGCGACGTTAGAGCAATTTAATGGCGTCAGAGCGGTTAAAGTTCATTTGGCGATCCCCAAAGAATCTTCTTTCATAAAAAATCGTCGTAAACCAAGTGCGTCTATCTTGCTAAACCTCTATTCTAGGGGATCTATATCCGAACAACAAAGTGACGCAATGGTGGATATGGTGGCCGGTAGTATTCCGAATTTGGAAAGAAGTCAGGTGACCATTACCGATCAGTTTGGCCGTTTATACCATTCAGGTTCAATGAGTAAAAGGCAGAGGGAAAGTTCCCGTGAGCTAAATATTGTCAGAGAAAGACAAGATGAAATGCGAAGTCGTATCGAACAGATCTTAACTCCCATTGTTGGTGTGGCTGCTTACACTGTTCAAGTTAATTTGGACATGGATTTCACGCAAACAGAGCAAACCATGCAGACCTTTAATCCAGACTTGCCTGCCGTAAGAAGTGAAAGAACCATTGACGATACGCGAAATTCTGGTGCGGCTCAGGGGGTGCCAGGGGCGCTGTCTAATCAACCTCCGGGTAACTCCAATATTCCTGCTAATGTGTCTAATACTAGTAGCAGTCAGAACTCGGCCACGGCCAATCGTCGGGTAGAAGCCGAGCGAAATTTTGATTTAGATACCACTATTAGTCACATTTTACCGCAGGTGGGTATTGTCAATCGAGTGAGTATATCTATTGGACTTGATTACATTAATGATGCCAATAATGCTGGGCAAAAAATACCTAGAGCAGCGAACGAGTTGGATCGTATTAATCGATTGATCCAGGCGGCCGTTGGATTTAGTGTACAAAGAGGCGATGTGGTAAGCGTCGAGTCTTTCCCTTTCGTCATTGGTGAATCATTGCCAGCGCCAGCGCCATTAGCTTTTTATCAGCAAGAGCTGTTTCAATCATTGGTAAAACCAATCACTGGACTTATTTTGGGTTTGGTACTTATTTTTGTCGTGTTAAAACCCGCATTTAGTAAGCTTTCAACGGCGCCAACCCCGTTAGTCGAGGCGGGCAAAAAACAAGACGAAGCTAATTTTGATGACTTGGGAAGTGGGTTGGCTGGCGGTGATGGACTATCCGGTGATCAGGTTACTTTAAGCGGCCATGAATCTTTAGAGCTACCGCCGCCCACGGTGGGAGAAGTCAAAAAATTAGAACAAGCAAAAGGGGTAGTGAGTAATAACCCAACGTTAGTAGCCCAACTAGTTAAAGGATGGATTGAAGAAGATGGCCGAGGATAATTTAGGTAATAATATCTCCGGAGTCGAAAAAGCGGCAGTATTGCTTTTGTCTTTAGGAGAGGAGACCGCTGCCGAAGTTCTGAAACATATGGGCCCCAAAGAGGTTCAGTTATTAGGTATGAGCATGGCCTCTCTAAAAAATGTTGGCAAAGGAACCGTTGAAGATGTGGTGGACGAATTTTTGGAGAAAGTTGAGGAACAAACTGGAATAGGGATCGGTACCGAAGATTACATACGTAGCACGTTGAAAGCGGCACTGGGTGACGACAAAGCTGGTGGTATCATTGATCGAATATTGGCCGGAGCCAATACTAAAGGTTTGGACACGCTTAAATGGATGGATGCACGTTCCGTTGCTGATGTCGTTCGTTTTGAACATCCTCAAATTCAGTCGATCATTCTATCTTATCTGGACCCTGATCAAGCAGCGGAGGTCCTAAAACTATTGCCAGAAAAGGTTAGAATCGACCTCACCATGCGGATCGCCGCGTTGGAAGCGGTACAACCAGATGCGCTGCAAGAGCTTAATGACATTATGGAAAAACAGTTTACCGGCAGTGGCTCTACTCAGGCACATGAAATCGGGGGTGTCAAAAAAGTAGCAGATATCATGAATTTTATGGACGGTACTAACGAAGCGCTTATTATGGATTCGCTCAAGGAAACGGACGAAGATCTAGCCCAACAGATCCAAGATTTAATGTTTGTATTTGACAATCTTGAGCAAGTGGATGATAGAGGTATTCAGGCGTTACTAAGAGAAATTTCGACGGATACATTAATTGTTGCACTTAAAGCCTGCGAGGAAGCAATCAAAGAAAAAATATTCAAAAATATGTCCAAGCGTGCGGCTGAACTAATGCGTGATGATTTAGAGGCTATGGGCCCTGTTAAGCTGAGTGAAGTTGAGTCGGCACAAAAAGAAATTCTTACCATTGCTAGACGCATGGCCGAGTCTGGAGAAATTACGTTAGGCGGTAGTGGTGAGGAGATGGTTTAATTTTAGCTACGGGCTAAACGGAATCTGATTATTCTAAGATTATATCTTTTACTCGTCACTCTTAGCGAAGCCTTCTCGTAGCTCGATTACTAATAATGAGATATCTATGGTATTAAAAGCAAAATCAGAAAACCCGATCAGACCGATGAGGAATGTCAAAGGATATCAGCCTTGGTCGTTACCTTTGATTCATGTGGAGCAAGGTAAAATATTTCGCCAACCCGTCGAAGAGAAAGAACTGGAAATTGAAGAAAAAACAGAAGAATTAATGACTGCAGAGGCCTTACAAAAAATAAAAGATCAAGCATATACAGAAGGCTTTGATAAAGGTCGACGAGAAGGATTGCAATCAGCTAAAGATGAAATTGATCATAAAACCCAATTGTTAAATGACTTGTTAAGTGAGCTCGCAGACCCTTTGCAACAATGTGGTGAACAAACTCAGCAGGAACTGGTTGAATTAGCATTTGCCATTTCAAGACAAATCGTTAGACGGGAACTCAAGCAAGACCCCACTCAATTAATTGCCATCATCAGGGAAGCGTTAAAACTTTTACCGATTGGTTCTAAAAACATTCAAATTTTGTTGCATCCGGATGACGCTTCGATTATTAGAGAGGTTTTATCGATTAACAAAGACTCGCAGGATTCACGATGGCAACTGGTAGAAGAACCATCAATGGAGCGTGGTGGCTGCTTACTAAAAACGGATAACTCCAAAGTGGATGCTTCAATTGATCGGCAAATCGCCGTTTTGTTTAGTCGATTGGTAGGTGGGCAACGATCGAGGGAAGCTGATGATCGATGAAAAAAGCGAGTTTGATGAACCCGTTGCGGATGAGCCAAAAATAGAGGATGAGGGCAATCATCTGTCAGCGGTCGAAAAAAAAGAAGCAGCCAAAAGCCTAAGTGATCAATCTCTAAGCGCATTTATCCATCAGTATACTAAAAAAATTGAAGAAGTGAATACCATCGTCGTGGAAGGTCGATTAACCCGTATGATCGGAATGACGCTTGAGGCTGTGGGCTGTAGTGTCAATATTGGTGAGAGGTGTCAAATTGAAACGAATACAGGTCGACTGGAAGATGCGGAAGTGGTTGGTTTTTCAGAAGATAAAATTTATTTGATGCCCATTGGTAGTATTCATGGTCTGGGTCCTGGCGCGCGAGTGATACCTTGTGGTCGGGCAGCCGAAATTCCGGTTGGTAATGCGTTGCTAGGTCGGGTCCTTGATGGTCAAGGTTTACCCATTGATGGCAAAGGAGCTATTCATTGCGCTTCGACTCGACCTTTAGCAGCGGAAACGGTCAATCCTCTAAATCGTAGACCGGTAATTCAACCGTTGGATGTAGGCGTTCGATCGATCAATTCAGTGTTAACCGTTGGGCGTGGTCAAAGAATGGGCTTAATGGCGGGCAGTGGCGTCGGCAAAAGTGTATTGCTTGGTATGATGACTCGTTTTACCGAAGCGGAGATCATTGTGGTTGGGTTAATTGGTGAGCGGGGGCGTGAAGTTAAAGAATTTATTGAACAAATCCTAGGTGAATCTGGCTTGGGACGAGCGGTTGTAGTGGCAGTGCCAGCGGACAATTCACCTTTGATGAGGATCCAAGGGGCGATGGCAGCAACCACTATTGCTGAATACTTCAGAGATCAGGGCAAAGACGTCCTATTATTGATGGATTCATTAACTCGATTTTGTCAGGCACAACGTGAAGTTGCGCTGGCCATTGGAGAACCTCCAGCGACTAAAGGCTATCCGCCGTCGGTTTTTGCTCGTTTACCACAATTGGTGGAGCGGGCTGGCAATGGCGGTAATAATCAGGGCTCCATCACGGCCTTTTATACGGTCTTGGCGGAAGGTGATGATCAACAGGATCCCATCGTAGATGCTTCACGGGCGATCCTAGATGGGCATATCGTATTATCGCGCGAACTGGCGGATTCCGGTCATTACCCAGCGATCGATATAGAGGGTTCAGTCAGCCGGGTGATTAATCAGATCACCAGTGAAAGCCATCGGGATGCCATCGGTCAACTCAAGCACCTGTATTCCAGTTATCAGCAAAATAAGGATTTGATCACTGTTGGAGCTTATCAAAAGGGGTCTGATCGGTTGATTGATGACGCCATTGATAGCATGCCACGGATCCGTTCATTTTTATGTCAAAACCTTAATGAAAAGGTTGATATGACAGACAGTATTGATGAATTACAGCAAATGATGACGCAATAGTCCCAATTGTTTACTAGACTCAAACAAGGATGGGATATTGGCGAAAGTTCTAAATCCTTCCAATGAGCTGTATTAAGGTGCTAAATGAATTCTTCTCAAAGATTAAAACCGATTAAAAAATTAGCCGATAATAAGGAAAAGGTTGCTGCTCAGAGTTTGGGTAAATCCGTTGAATACAGTAATAATCAACAGGACCGATTAGCCCAATTGGTTGGCTATCGAATTGAATATATTAGTGCGATGTCGGTTAAAACCCAACAGGGAATGAGTGGCGATCGATTGCATCAATATCACCAATTTCTAAGTAAATTGGATATCCTGATTGAGCAGCAAAAAGTAGTGGTTGAGCAAAGCGTTGCCCAGCTCTCTCAATGCCAGAGCAATTGGCAGTCTGATAATAGTCGTGCCACAGCTATTGGCAAGGCAATGAAAAGTATGAAGTTTAAGGAAATACGAACCGCAGATAAAAAAGAGTCGGCCCGAGTCGATGAAATGTCGACTCAAGCATTTTTGCGACGTAAAAATATCTAACCAATAACATCAGCTCAATAATCCGCTAACGACCAAAATCAAAACCATTAGCAAAGTCAAAACGATCAGCAAAGCCAAAACAACCACGAATATAAAATACTTAACCTAGCCTTGTTTTGGCTTTATATATATTTAAGGTTTTTGTCATAAATTCAACGGGATTATTAATTTACGTTAACGCTAACAATTTTGGGGCAAAAATTAGTATCTTGCAAAATATCTGCTATACCTTTATCTAGAGATAATAAATTTGATCTTGTTTTCGACTAACCTGTAAGGATATTAACTTGAGCGACAAAACCACCGTCAGTCTTGGAAATGCTCTCGATATTATGCACGCCGCTGGTATTAAAGAGCGCTTAAGTTCAGCTTTGGAAAAGAAACCGCATATTGTTCTAATTTCTGACAAAGTTGAAAGAGCCGATACCGCCGGTCTGCAATTGATCTACTCTTTTAAACAGATAGTAGAAGCTCGACAAAAGCAAATGAGTTGGAAAAAACCATCGGATGCACTCTTACAAGCTAGTGATTTATTGGGCTTAACCGAGGCTCTCGGGCTCATCGATTAAGAAGCTAAACCGTTACTCTGTAATTTAGTGAGAAGATTAGCAGCTGTTTGAAACGTTGCAATTTGGAGAATAATTAGATGACAAAAATATTAACAGTGGACGACTCGGCGTCAATGCGACAAATGGTCTCTTTTACTTTGAAGAGCGCGGGATTTGATGTAACCGATGCCTCAGATGGTGATGAAGCATTGGCAATCGCCAAAAATCAGACATTTGATGTGGTCATTACCGATGTCAATATGCCCAATATGGATGGTATTACTCTATGTAAAGAATTAAGAAGTTTGGCCAGTTTTAAATTTACGCCCATTTTAATGTTAACGACTGAGTCATCTGCGGATAAAAAGCAGGCCGGTAGAGCGGCGGGAGCAACAGGCTGGATTGTAAAACCATTTAATCCAGACCAGTTATTAGCGACAGTTAACAAAGTCATTGGATAACCAAATTCTTATCAGTCATTGTATTGCACAAAAGTAGATTACATTAGGACGATAAAATGGAAATCGATTTAACCCAGTTTCATGCCGTTTTTTTTGAAGAGAGTTTTGAAGGACTCGATGTTATGGAGCAAGAGCTGCTCAATCTCGAAGAAGATTCTGGCGGCAAAAAAACAGGCGATCTTGAAAATGTAAACACCATTTTTAGAGCAGCACATTCTATTAAAGGAGGAAGTGCCACCTTTGGTTTTTCCCAAGTGGCAGAATTTACTCATGTCATGGAAACCTTGCTTGATGAAATGCGTGAGGGCAGTCGAACCATAATACGTGAAATTATTGATTTATTATTAAAGTCTGTTGATTGCTTAAGAGGCATGCTTAATAAACTACAGGACGGAGAACCAGTGAGTAATGATTATGTGGAATTAGTCGACTACTTTAATCAACTACTAGCGAATGACTCTAATAATGCTGAGTCAAAAAATATTGCGGGAGTCAGTGATTTGCCTAGCGATAATAAGATTTGCGGTTGGTCAATTTACTTTGCTCCTGAACCCTATATTTTACAGACCGGTAATGAACCTATAAGGATGTTTAAAGAATTGCGAGGCATGGGGCATCTTGGGGTAAAAGCTGATTTATCAACGGTGCCGTCGTTTTCAGACTTAGACCCAGAATCTTGTTTTATTGCATGGCAGTTGGAACTCGAAACAGAGGTAGAAAAACTAGCGGTCAAAGAAGTTTTCGAATGGGTGGAGGATGATTGTAAATTAGAAATAAGTGCTACTGGTGGCTCAAACAAACATACCAATGAAACGCCATCAATAACGGAAAGTGATACCGCGAAAGAGGCTAGCTCAAAAGTTGAACTTGCTAAAACAGGATCTATATCGGTGCCGGTTCAAACCGACAAAAAGCTAGTGCCTATTAAAAATATCGAAGCTAAAAACAAGGTTGCGAAAAAAGCTGCGGCAACCGCTTCTATTCGAGTTGGGATCGACAAAGTGGATACTTTGATCGATCTAGTCGGCGAATTGGTAATTACTCAATCGATGTTAGGTGAGCTAGGTGATAATTTCGACATGAGCAAAGTTGAGCAGCTTATCAATGGATTAAGAGAGCTAGAGGCGAATACTCGGGAATTGCAAGAGAGTGTCATGCGTATTCGAATGTTACCCATCGGTTTTGTATTTAATCGTTTACCTCGAATGGTCAGAGATCTATCAGCGCAACTGGGTAAAAAAATCGATCTAGTGATTAATGGAGAAGACACTGAACTGGATAAAACGGTAATGGAGCAAATTGGTGACCCATTGACCCATTTAGTTAGAAATGCTCTGGACCATGGAGTGGAATCTATCGAAAAAAGATTAACCGCAGGTAAGCCAGAAACAGGGATCGTGACTCTTAACGCCTTTCATCAGGGTGGCAATATCATTATTGAAATTAAAGACGATGGAGCAGGAATTGATCCACAGATTATTTATGCCAAAGCTGTTGAAAAGGGCATGATAAAAGATGGTGTTGATATTCCTCAAGATCAAATTATTAGCATGATTATGGAACCAGGATTCTCAACTGCTGAAGCGGTAACGGATGTTTCGGGGCGTGGCGTGGGCATGGATGTGGTGAAGCGAAATATTAACAATCTTGGGGGCAGTGTCGAAATAACTTCGGTACTCGGAGAAGGAACCACTTTTACCATTCGATTGCCGCTGACACTGGCAATTCTTGACGGCCAATTAGTCAGAGCGGCTGATGAAATTTATGTGATCCCGCTGGCGACCATTATTGAGTCCATACCCTTGTCTGGTGTGCAAATCACCCGAATTGCAGGCGATATGCCAGTGTACAAAAATGAAGGTGAATATATTCCGATAGTTGATCTATGCGATGAATTTGAAATCCATCATGATAAACAATCAACTAACGAAGGACTGATTGCTATTGTTGAAGGGGAAAATCGAAAGATCGCGATAAAAATTGATGAACTATTAGGCCAACAGCAGGTGGTCATAAAAAGTTTAGAGAGTCACTATAAATCATTGCAAGGAGTTTCCGGTGCGACTATTTTAGGTGATGGCCGAGTCTCACTCATATTAGATATTGTCGGCTTATCAAAACGTTCAGCAGAAAAAGCAACAACACGAAGAGAACAAGTCGCTTAGAAAAAATACTAGGAATATAAAATGACATCAGAAATAGAAGATGTTTTACATCAACAAAGTCAAAACATCACGGCGATTGATCGAAACGTAGCAACGGAAGAACAGGGTAGTCAGTTTTTGAGTTTCAATATTGGCGGTGAAGAATTTGCGGTTAATATTCTCAGTGTACAGGAAATAAGAGGTTGGGAACGGCCAACTTTTTTACCTAATTCGCCAGTGTATATTAAAGGTGTTTTAAATTTAAGAGGCACTATTGTACCGGTGATGGATTTGCGTAATCGATTCCGGTTTAAAGGCGCAACCTATTTAGACACCACTGTGATTATTATTCTAAAAATTAAAGCTGGGGAAAAGGAAAAATTGATGGGCTGTATCGTTGATGGGGTTTCTGATGTTTTTAATATGGAGGAATCTGCAATCAGTCAGGTTCCTGACTATGCCAGCGGAGTTGATTCTCGTTTTACTGCTGGGGTGATAACCGTTGATGATCACGCTGTCACACTGCTGGAGTTAAGTAATTTATTAAATTTAGATCTTATCAAGCATCCTTATGCGGGAGTTTCTAATGGCTGAAGTTGCAACTAGTCAAGCAGATAAGGAAGTGCTTGAGCAAAGTGCGGAGCAACAATATTTAACCTTTTTAATGGGAAAGGATGAATATGGTGTGGATATTTTAGCGGTACAGGAAATTCATTGTTGGGTAGAACCTAGACCCATGCCCAATACACCTGATTTTATCAGAGGCGTTATTGATTGGCGTGGCACCATTGTGCCCATTATTGATTTACGGGTCAGATTTCAGTATCCCGAGGCATCCTACACCAATACCACGGTGGTGATCATTTTACAAACTAAATTGGCGAGTACAGATCAAGATTGCATTATTGGTATTGTGGTTGACGCGGTAGCTGACGTTTACGATGTAGCGCCCAGCCAGCTTAAAAAATCCCCCAGTTTGGGCAGTAAAATTGATACTAAATATATCAAAGGCATCACCAAAATCGAAGATTCTATGATCATCATTTTGGATTTAGCAATGTTAATTGATTTAGAAGAGCTAACCATATAGGAACGAGAGGTTAATGTTTATAACCTAAAAATAATGTTCCGAAAAAACAGGTGACTCATCATGCCAAAAAATAAGTTAACGGATACCACTCATTCAAGTGAAGGATTAAAAATGAACGAAATAGTAAAAGCAGATTTAAACAGTATGTTAGCTCAAGCATCTAACGCATCACAAACTGCGATGATGATGGTGGATCGAGACTTCAAAATTACATACCTTAATCTTGCAACTTTGGATTTGCTTAAGAGTTTGGAAACGATAATGCGAGGATTATGGTCAGATTTTGAAGCCACAGAAGATTATATGATGGGAAAATGCATCGATGATTTTCATCGCAATCCTGCTCACCAGCGCAAAATATTAGATGACCCTAATAACTTGCCCTATACGGCTAATATTAAATTGGGTGATCGAACGATTATGCTTAATGTGGCAGCTATTATGAGTTCTGATGGAGAATATATTGGTTCGAGTTTGGAATGGGCGGACATTAGTGAACAGGTTGCAGTGAGTAATGCCGTTGCACGAATGCAAGGTGCGATGGCTGGATCAGCAACAGCCACCATGATGGTGGATAGAGATTTCCTCATTACCTATATGAATCCTGCAACCCTCAGCTTATTGGAATCTCTGGCTCCAGTAATGCAAGGGATCTGGCCTGATTTTAAAGCCAGTGAAGACTATATGATGGGAAAATGCATCGATGATTTTCATCGCAATCCTGCTCACCAGCGCAAGATATTAGACGATCCAGCCAATTTGCCTTATCAAACTAACATTAAACTGGGCGATCAAACTGTCAGGCTTAATGTAGCCGCCATTATGGACAAAGAAAATAATTATGTTGGTTCCAGCCTTGAGTGGGAAAATATTACTGCTCAGATCAACGCCGAAATTGAAATAGGCCGATTGGTATCTGCTACTCAGGGAATGACCGCTAATCTGATGATGGCTGATCCAGATGGCATCATTAATTACATGAATCCTGCAGTGGAAAAAATGTTACGCCGACGCGAAAAGTCGATCCAAAAAGCACTACCAAAATTTGCGGTAGATAAAATTATTGGGACTAATTTTGATAGCTTTCATGCTAATCCGGCTCATCAGCAAAAATTACTACAACCGGAAAATTTGCCATACAGTTCGAGTATTCAGGTAGCGGAACTCCATTTTGATTTAATCGCTATTGCGTTATCGGATGATAGCGGTAATCATTTAGGAACGGCGGTAGAGTGGACGGATTCGACCGAAGTGGTTACCGCACAAAATCGTGTCGAAGGATTAATAGAACAAGCCGTACAAGGTAATTTATCGGAACGAATTGACGCGGCTGATTTTCAAGGATTTATGAAAGATTTAGCCAATTCGATAAACACTTTAGTCGATACAGTGAGTGAACCTTTGACCAATTGTCAATCGGTGCTTTCAGAAATGGCAACGGGGAATTTACAAAAAGAGATGGAAGGAGACTATCAAGGTTCATTTGGCGAGCTACAAACGGCGATCAATACAACCATTAACAATTTACGAAACATGGTTGGTGAAATCATGGAAGCAAGTAGTCATGTATCAACCTCCTCTCGTGAAATATCTCAAGGCAATACCGATCTTAGTCAACGTACTGAAGAGCAAGCGTCTAGTCTGGAAGAAACTGCATCCAGTATGGAAGAGCTAACCGCAACGGTGAAAGAAAACTCAGAAGCCGCTAATAAAGCAAATCAACTTAGTGCAACCACCATGCAACAAGCGGAAAGTGGCGGTAAAGTCGTAGAAGATGCTGTGGTGGCAATGAAAGAAATCAACAACGCATCAAGAGAGATTTCGGACATCATTGGTGTCATCGATGAAATTGCTTTCCAAACCAATTTATTAGCATTAAATGCGGCGGTTGAAGCGGCTAGAGCCGGTGATCAAGGGCGTGGATTTGCTGTGGTAGCGGCGGAGGTAAGAAATCTAGCTCAGAGAAGTGCTAGTGCAGCCAAAGAAATCAAAACATTAATTAGTAACAGTGTCGACAAGGTTAATCAGGGAACCGAACTGGTTAATGATTCAGGACAAAAACTGGCCGAAATTGTCGAGTCGGTTCGAAGTGTATCAGGACTCGTTGGGGAAATTGCCAATGCCAGTCAGGAGCAGGCCAACGGGATCGAAGAAATTAATCAAGCTGTTACGCAAATGGACAGCATGACTCAGCAAAACTCAGCATTGGTCGAAGAAGCCGCGGCGGCGGCAGAAGCATTAACTGAACAAGCTGGCAATATGCTGGAATTGATGAGCTTTTTCAAAACAGGTGATGAGAGTGGCGCGAAAGGCGGTCAAATCGTTTCACCAGTGAACAATAAAACAGATAAGACAAAACGCAAAGTTGTTGAAGATGATTGGGAAGAATTTTAATAGTAATAAAATAAGAGGTTCTAGTGACAATTGCTAAACCATTAGAAAAACATCGCGAATTTGATTATTCCAGAAAGGACTTTGAAAGGATTGTTAAAATAATCTACAAGGTCTCTGGGATCAGCCTTTCTGATCGAAAAGAAGATATGGTTTACTCTCGATTAGCGAGGCGTCTAAGAAAAGTGGGTAAAGTTTGTTTTAATGAATATCTTGATTTTGTTATGCAAGATGATTTGGAGCAAAAGGCTTTCGTTAATGCACTTACGACCAACTTAACTCATTTTTTCAGGGAAGAACATCATTTTAAGTATCTCGAAGAGGTTTTATTTCCTGAAATATTTGCTAAAAAACAAAAAAGAATTCGTTTTTGGTCGGCTGGTTGTTCAACGGGTGAAGAGCCTTATACATTAGCTATGGTATGGGAGCATTTACAAACCAAACCAAAGGATATCGATTTTAAAATCCTAGCAACTGATCTAGATACTAACGTTATTGAAACCGGTAAAAAGGGTATTTATAGCATCGATAAATTAAAACCTGTCGATGAAAAATATTTAAAGTGGTTTAGTCGACACCAAGACTGCAGTGCGACCCAAAGGCAGGTAGACTCTCAACTTAAACAATACATCCACTTTAAGCAATTGAATTTAATGCAGGACTGGCCTATAAATGGCCCATTTCAATTAATCATTTGCCGTAACGTTTTAATTTATTTTGACAGACCAACTCAGGAAAAATTGATTAAACGTTACTACGATTTGCTGGAACCCGATGGATGCTTGATATTGGGTCATTCAGAAAGTCTTGGCGCCAATAAAAAACTGTTTGATAATTTAAGTAAAACCATTTTTAGGAAGTTAGGTTAATGGCTGTTGGATACGAAAGAGAAAATTTACCTTCCTGTTGGCAAGAGTTTAATCATATTAATCGCTATTGGGATAGACACACGGGCATGTCCACTGCCAAAATACTACCGGGTGAGTTTTATGTAACGGCTCATAACGAAGCAATCACTACGATATTGGGTTCTTGTATATCAGCTTGTGTGAGAGATCCTAAGGCCGGACTCGGTGGTATGAACCATTTTATGTTACCTATTAGTCATTCAGCCAGCTCAGTTGAAAAAGCGGATGCTGCTCGTTACGGTAATTTTGCAATGGAACAAATGATAAACGATATTTTGCGAAATGGTGGGACGCGGCAAAATTTGGAGATCAAAATTTTTGGTGGCGGACGTGTTATGCGTGGTGTCACTGACGTAGGGAAAAAGAATATCATTTTTGTAAAGGAGTACATCAAGCTGGAAGGCTTGAATTTGTTAGCAGAAGATATCGGCGGTAACTATCCTCGCAAAGTGATGTATCATCCCAAAACGGGCAAAGTAAAAATGAAAAAATTACTCAATCAACATAACAATACCGTCGAATCAAGAGATGAGAGTTATTTCGACAAAATCACTCATCAGAAGACTGAGGGTGATATTGAATTGTTTGACTAATAAGGGGTTGACTACAAAAAGTACATAAAACATGAAAATAGACATAGCGAGCTGGAATGATGTCGCTGATGTTTTTATTATTCAGGTTTTTTCGTGAGCTTGTGTCAATCGTAGTTAGATAAATTTTTTAAGAGTTTTTATTGTAGTCTAACAAGGCCTGGAATTAGAATGTATGTCTGATAAAATCAGAGTGCTTATTGTTGATGATTCAGCTTTTATCAGAGTTTTATTAACAGAAATCTTACAAAGCGATCCCCAAATAGAAGTGATCGCCACTGCAGAAGATCCTCTTGATGCCCGCGAGAAAATCAAAAAGCATTCACCAGATGTTATTACGTTGGATGTTGAAATGCCTAAAATGGATGGCATTACTTTTTTAAAAAATATTATGCGTTTAAGACCTATGCCGGTGATTATGGTTTCCACATTAACTCAAGCAGGGGCTGATATTACTATTCAGGCATTGAAAATTGGCGCGTTTGATTTTGTCGGAAAACCGAGTACCGATGTAAAAAATAAGCTCACAGAATTAGCCGCCAATTTAATTGAAAAAGTTAAAGCTGCAGCTAGTTGTAATACACTTGCATTGGAAAAAACAGGCCATTCTAAGCAAGGTGTTTTGAAAGTTAAACAAGATAGAGGTCGATTTGAAATAATCGCAATTGGTGCATCAACCGGTGGCACCGAAGCGATAAGAGACGTTATTACCCGACTACCGGAAGGTCTTCCACCTATTGTTATGTCACAACATATCCCAGATACCTTTTCGACCTCTTACGCCAAAAGGTTAAATAAGGAATCAAAAATAAAAGTCAGAGAAGTTCGCTCTGCAACTCGTCTGGAGAGAGGTTTTGCTTATTTGGCTCCAGGCAGTCACCATTTAAAAGTGATGAAGAAGAGCGGTGATTATTGGGCCGATGTTGATGATGGCGAAAAGGTCAATCGACACAAACCATCAGTTGAAGTTATGTATACTTCAATTTTTGACTCAGGCATAACTCGTTGTTTAGGAATTATTTTAACCGGAATGGGTAAAGACGGCGCTGTTGGTTTGAAAAAATTACGGGAATCGGGCGCAACCACCATTGCCCAAGATGAATTCACTAGCGTCGTCTGGGGAATGCCGGGGGCAGCCGTTGCAATTGATGCAGCCGAATATATATTACCACTAGGTGAAATTGCTGATTTTGTTGTTAAAAATCAATAAATGATATTTTTGCGTCAACCTTTTTGAGTCTTCAAGTTAGAATAAATAGCAAAAATATGAAATAAATTAGTCAAAAGTAATATTTTGAACTATGATTATAAGCAAACAGGTACCATTAGAACTTATCAATAACCTGCTGAAATTCAAAGGTTATTTATCCGACTGATTTTTCCAAATAGAATCAGAGAATATATTTAGAGGAGCAAATTATGGCAGTCACTTCTGTTACTTCGGTAGACGGGGAATCGTTAACTATCTCAATAGAAGGCCGCTTTGACTTTAGTGCGCATCAGGCATTTAGAGATTCTTATGAAAAAGTCACTCCAGTCCCTGGTGAAATACTAGTGGATATGAAAGAAACCAGCTATTTGGATAGCTCAGCTCTTGGTATGTTGTTGTTGCTTAGAGATCACTCTGGAGGTGATTCATCACAAATATCACTTAAGGGATGCAATGATGATATAAGAAAAATTTTAACGATTTCTAATTTCGAGCAGTTGTTCAAGATTATATAATCCGGTAGGTTTATTGGGCTAGCTATTTTGAAAATACTCATCGCGGACGATAACAACACTGAACGATTAATCCTCTCCCGCGTTCTTGAGAATATTGGCCATGAAGTCGTTCAGGCGGAAGATGGTACAACGGCCATCACTCAATTTGAAAAGCATGTCCCTGCGCTGGTTTTTTTGGATGTGTTGATGCCCGGTTACGATGGTTATGAAGTGGCTGAAATCATCATCAAAGAATCAAGTCGGCCTTGGTTTCCCATTATCTTTTTAACCTCATTAACTGAAGCTAGTGATCTGGCTAAATGTATTGATGCTGGTGGTGATGATTTTGTCTCTAAGCCAATCAATCGGATTATTATTAAAGCAAAAGTAGATGCCTTTGAGCGGATCATCAATTTGTATGATACCGTTGCCGAACAGCGAGAAAAAATTCATTTCCATCACCAACATTTGGTTCAGGAACAGGAAGCGGCCAAAAAGGTCTTTAATAATATTGCCCACCGTGGTTGTCTAGAATCCAAGAATATTAATTACCATCTATCCCCAATGTCCATCTTTAATGGTGATTTAATGTTGGCCGCTGAACTACCCATGGGGGGAATGAGACTAATGCTCGCCGATTTTACCGGGCATGGTTTGCCTGCAGCAATCGGTGCTTTACCGGCATCAGAGATATTTTACGGTATGACCACCAAAGGTTTCTCAATATCAGATATGATGGTCGAAATGAATACTAGGCTATATAACATTTTACCTCGAGGTGTATTTTGTTGTGCCATTGTTTTTGATATTGATTCCCTAGATAATCGTCTGACTATTTGGAATGCAGGAGCGCCAGACTCTTATTTGGTTGACCAAACACAAAATAGCGTACAACTGATCCACTCAGCTCATCTGCCTCTTGGAATTCAATCACCACAAAAATTTGAAGTGAAATGTTCCGGTTTTGAGTTCACTGAGCATCATAAAATTATTGCAGTGACTGATGGGATCATTGAAGCAACCAATCAGGATTTAGAAATGTATGGCGAAAATCGGATGCTAGAGTGTATTAATCAAACAAAAGCAGACTCAAGTATTTGCGATAGATTATTAGCTGAGGTTGGGGAATTTTGTGGTGAATTAGAGCAGGCCGATGATGTTAGTGTCTTAGAAGTGGCTTTTCCTCGTCATTCGAATATGGCCGTTACATCGACCGCCAATTCAACGACAACGGCATCTGGTACCTCAGATTCTGTCGTCAGTTTAAAACTCCGTGGCAAATCACTCGAAAATTTTGATCCGATACCAATGTTTCTTCAGACATTACTGTCATGTAAAGAGCTATTACCTCATAGGGCGAGGATCTTCACGGTCCTATCAGAGCTGTATAATAATGCGCTTGATCACGGAGTACTGGGATTAGATTCGGCAATTAAAAATGATTCAGATGGATTTGCAAGATATTATCAACAAAGAGCCAAAGGACTCAAAGAGCTTGATGTGGGATTTGTGAGTGTTTCAGTCGACCACCGACCGACGGCCACCGGGGGTGAACTTATTTTTGAGCTAACGGATAGTGGAGCCGGGTTTGAGGTTGATAAAATCGTTAAGCAGGGTAGCAAAAACTATACTGGTCGAGGGCTGCCATTGTTAATTAATTTATGTGATTCGATAGAATATCTTGAAGGCGGAACCAGTGTTCAGGCGATTTATCGTTGGGATCATGATGATATACCCGACTAAATAAGGAAAACATCATGCCGTCAGTTTTAGATTTAGAGGTGCTAAATGAATTAGTTGATATTATGGGGGATGATATGGCGATGCTATTAAATTCCTATTTTGCCGACAGTCAAACTAAGCTCGACGAATTGGCTAAAATGGATTGGCGGACTGAGCAGGAGGCTATTTTTAGAATGGTTCACGCATTAAAAGGAAGCAGTCGTAACGTTGGCGTTGTTGGTTTTTCGGACATGTGCGAAGATATCGAATCTTTAGCAAGAGCTAGTAACCTTACCCAAGAGGATTTCGATCTGACAAGACTTAATCAGCTTTTTCAAGTCGCTTGTGCTGAACTAAAGGCGCGTTACTTGTAATCATCATCATCATTCATTTTCTGATCAATTTTATCCCTAATAATCTTAATTTCTATCTTGGCACCAGTATTGCATTTGCTTAAATCATTCAGACGTTTTACATCCAGTACTTAAACCTAGAATAATCCGTTGAAGTCGTGGCGTTATTTTTCGCGCTTCGACTGATTTTTCTAGGTTAAATAGGTACATTGATCAGGCACGAGGTAATCAAAAATGGCAGGGTTTGTAATAAACATTCTTTCTGATAAATCACTCGGTTTACCGGCTAATGCTCAGTCGAATACCGGTGGTGCTGTCGTGTTAGGACCGTTTAAACAGGTATTACAACAGACATCATCGCAGAGCGCCGATTTGACAAAATCCTATCTGGCGAGCAGTGATGGCTCCAAGAGCGGCAAAGATCTTCCGTATGATTTATCATTTTCGACGCAGTCATTCGCCGCAGGTTCTATTCTCGACGGTAATGATCCAACGTTAGAATGGTCGGATTTGCCCGATGAAAACAAAGCTATTCTTCAAACCGATATTTTCGGTGATGTCGCAGGGGGTGATTTGAGCGCTTATTTAATGAAAGAATCCGTCAGCCCTGAGCAAACTATGAGCCCTAAATCGGACACGAGTTTGGAGCCCGCTTTAAGTCCCAATACGTTAGTATCCATCGAACCACAATCCCGTTCAAATCATTCAATTTTTTTGCCAAAAATTGCTGACATAGACTCCGTTGAAAATTTGCAATCATCCAGTCATAAATTGGTTGTCAGTGGCCAAATCACTAAGAATATTTCTTCACTGCAAAAAGGAAATTTTGCAGGTGTTTCAATATCAGGACCGACCATTAACAGCAAAGCGCAAAATCAATCTGGCCAATCTATTGAACGGGTTGCCAAAATAATCGGAAAATTTCCATTAGCTGAATCGGCTCAATTAACGTTGGATGAGCAAAAAACAAAACCGATTGTGGAAGCAAGCCTACAAGGCATAAAATACTTGCAACCGATGAAAAATGGTATTTCGATTGATGAAGAGGATCCTTTAGAAATCATTAAACCTGAAATCTCAAAGCTCAACAAATTTTTGACCAAGTTGAATCAAGTGGAAGGTTCAAATAAAACCGATATCGGCCCAATAGCGGTTCAGCTGAAAAATTCAAATGGCTATCAACAAGCCATTACAGCAGCAAGCAGCAACACCATAGAAACGGCCTCTTCAGAACTCGATTCAATGTCGTCCGCTAATAAGACGATATTTGCCGCCAGTATCGAAATGACAACGAATCCAGCAAAGGATTCAAAAAATATTGCTGCTAATTCCGCGATCCAGTCGGGTTTATCTTTTAAAAGAAACTTTTCAGCCAATCTTGCTACACGAATACAATGGATATACCAACAGGCCATTTCTAGTGCCGAGATTTTAATGGACCCGCCAGAGTTAGGTCCTTTGAGTGTGAAATTAACTAACAACAATGGTGAAACCAGTGTGTTGTTTCAAGTTTCAAATCCTTCCACTAAAGAAGCCATTGAAGATAATTTGGCAAAATTAAAAGAGCTATTAGCTGAGCAAGGGATCAATCTTGGTGATACACAAGTTGAGCAACAACACAAAAATGATAAAAATGAAAATCTGAATGAAGCCATTGCAGATGATCCTTCACAAGAGTTTGAGCAGCAAAATGAACCATTAAACGTTCAAATTCAGCAAGGATTACTCGATACCTATATATGATCCTAAATTAATCAGTTGAATTACGAGAAATAGCGCCACCCCGCAACGAGTCTGACGATGCGAAAATGGGGCTCATCACTGGCAAGGTGACGATGCCATTTTTGATTACGTCATGCATGCCGCGGGATCGCAGTCTTTCCACGGATCCAACGGATCATTTAGGTTGATAATAAAAAACTTTGTCAGTCATCAAATCTCAAACCGCCGCCTACCTGAGCGCCATATTTTCGACCCAACAAAAATAAACCGCCAAAATTACGCCGCTATGATGATGTCTCTCTTAACTTATGGTAGTAACCTCTTGTAAAATAAAGAATTAATCGGATCGCCTCTAGTGGTATGAGAATTGCATCATCCAGTATATTAAGTTTGTTTATGCAATTATCCTAAAGTTTGTCCATAATTATTAGAGAGTACAATTAATTGAACGATCAACCCAAAATGTGTGGAGAAACTAATGGCTGAAGATGACCAAGATTTAGAGTTAGACCTAGAAGAAAGTGAAGGTGAAGACGGAGATGGAGAAGAGAGTTCAGGAGGCAGTAAAAAGTTAATTATTATTATGATAATAGCCGCTGTTCTTTTGATTGGTGGTGGTGCAGCTGCATTTTTTATGATGGGAGATGATAGCGCGGAAGTGACAGAGGGTGAAAGCCCTGATGATGAAGTTGTCGAAGAAAAAGGGCCGGCGATTTATGTGGGAGTCCCCAATGCAATCACTGCTAATTTACCTGGCGACAAACGTAGCAGAACAGTACAAATAAAAATGTCCTTTTTGGTACGTAGCGAAGAAGCTAAAGAACATATTCGACAACACATGCCACAGCTAAAAAATGACGTATTAATGCTAGTCAGTCAAAAAGACGCCGCGGCACTTAAATTACCGGAAGGTCGGCAAAAATTGCAGGCAGAAGCTTTGGCTACGGTACAAAAAACTTTGACTGAATTAGTGGGTGAACCAACGGTCGAGAAAGTGTTGTTTGTGAGCTTTGTAATGCAATAGATTATTCTAAGTTAATAAAAAATAATTACCAATAATAGAGAAGCTATGTCAGATTTACTAAGTCAGGACGAGATTGATGCACTACTTCATGGAGTCGATGACGGCGATGTGGAAGTCGAAGAGGAGTCGTTAGACCCCGGAGAGGCGAGAAGTTACGACTTTTCATCTCAAGACAGGATTGTACGTGGTCGAATGCCTTCGCTAGAGATGGTCAACGAAAGATTTGCCCGACACATGCGCATCAGTCTGTTTAATATGATGAGGCGAAGCGCTGAAATTTCTGTCAACGGTATTCAAATGATTAAGTTCAGCGAATATATTCATAGCCTATTTGTACCAACCAGTTTGAATATGGTGAAAATTCGCCCACTTAGGGGAACGGCTCTATTTACGCTTGAAGCCAAGTTGGTTTTTATTTTGGTCGATAATTTTTTTGGTGGCGATGGACGTTTTCACACCAAAATCGAAGGGCGAGAATTTACTCCCACGGAAAGGCGAATCATCCAGCTTTTGTTAGATCAAGCTTTTATTGATCTTAAGGAAGCTTGGGCACCTGTTATGAAGGTCGATTTTGAGTATATGGATTCAGAAGTTAATCCGGCGCTAGCAACGATTGTAAGTCCTTCAGAAGTCGTTTGTGTGTGCAGTTTTAATATTGAGTTAGACGGTGGTGGTGGTAATTTTCATGTCACTATTCCCTATTCGATGTTAGAGCCCATCAGAGAAAAACTAGACGCGGGAATACAAAGTGACCGTGATGAAGGTGATGAACGTTGGACCGATGCGCTAAGAGAAGAAATTCTCACCGCTGAGGTTGAGTTGTCAACATCGCTCGGTCAAACAGAAGTAAGTTTAAAGGATGTAATGGCTTTTAGAGAAGGCGATATTATTCCCTTTGAAATGCCAGAATATGTCGTGGTAAGAGCCCAGGATATGCCTTGTTTTAGAGCCACTTATGGCGCATCAAGTGGTTATTCATCAATTAAAATTATCGAAGAAATTTCGCGCGAACACATTATGCGATCAATGCTAGAGGATGAGGATTAAAGTAATGCCTGATGACAATATCCCAACAGATGATTCGGCCGACGATTGGGCTGATGCAATGAATGAACAAGAAGAATCCGAAGCGGAAACGGTTGTACCTGATGTTCTTGAAGAAAACATTGTCGCCGAAGGTAGTATTCAAAATGAAAAGCTGGATGTTATTCTTGATATTCCTGTTTCCTTATCGATGGAAGTGGGGCGAACTCAAATACCGATCAGAAATCTGTTGCAATTAACCCAAGGTTCCGTTGTCGAGCTAGATAGGTTGGCGGGCGAACCGCTGGATGTGATGGTTAATGGTACCTTGATAGCTCATGGTGAAGTAGTGGTTATCAATGAAAAATATGGTATTCGACTAACCGATGTGATGAGTCCTCATGAAAGAATACAAAAACTAAAATAGATCACATGTTTTTAAAGTAAACACTCCCTAACTAAAAATTTAGAAGTGGAAGAGAATCATAATCATGCTATCCAGTTTAAAACAAAATGGTAAATTCAAAATCCACTGTTTGGTTTTTTCTAGTGTTTATTCAAGTCAATTATTAGCCTTAGAAAAAAATAAAACACTAACGCCTACCGAGAGCCTGTTACCAATGTTAGGTGGTTTGTTGGCGATCCTTGCCATCATATTTATATTGGCTTTTATTTTTAAGCGATTCTCAAATTTTGGTCTTTCAAGCAAGAATATAAAAGTGATCGAAAGCCAGGTGATTGGTAATAAAGAAAAACTTATGATTATTCAGGTGCAACAACAACAATTTTTGATTGGTGTTACCGGTCATTCCATTAGTCAATTGGGTGAATTAAAAAAATTCGTTTTAGATTCAAAAAAAACGGCTGAAAAAGAAAAATTAAATATTCCTTCCGCTCCCAGCCAATTTGATATAACGGCACTACCTTTTGGTAAAATCATTTCGCAGCTTATTAACAGTCCTGCTAGACCATCCGGCGAAAAAAAAGCAACGCAAACATCAAGGCTTCAACAAAGAGAAATTGTCTAATGAAATCGATGCGCTTGCTATTTGTCATCGTGATTTCTATTTTTCTTCAAATATTTTTAAGTCAATCGGTAATGGCTGAAACAGGCATTCCTATTTTGTCTGTTGAAACAAACGAATCAGGAAATCAGGAATATAGTATCACGTTGCAAGTTCTCGGCCTGATGACCTTGTTGACATTTATTCCTGCTATTGTGATGATGATGACATCATTTATCAGAGTAACCGTCGTCTTTGCCATTTTACGGCAAGCGCTTGGCATGCAACAAACACCTTCAAATCAAATTTTAATCGGTCTTAGTTTATTCCTTAGCTTTTTTATTATGTCTCCAGTCATAGAACAAGTCAATCAGCAGGCCGTTCAGCCTTATCTGCAAGACTCGATCACCTCGATCCAAGCATTAGAAAAAGCTCAACAGCCTTTTTCTGATTTTATGTTCGGCCAGATCAGAGAATCAGACTTAATTCTTTTTATGGATTTATCGAACACTCCAGCGTTAGAAGAGGATGAAATGCCTCCGTTTAAAGTTTTGGTACCAGCATTTATTATTAGTGAATTAAAGACCGCGTTTCAAATAGGTTTTTTGTTGTTTATACCTTTTTTAATCATCGATTTAGTTATTGCCAGTATATTAATGGCAATGGGGATGATGATGTTGTCGCCGTTAATTATTTCATTGCCATTTAAAATAATGTTGTTTGTTTTGATAGATGGTTGGGCGTTAGTCGTAGGGACGCTAGCCAACAGCTTTACTTAGAAATAGCGCTATAAAATAAAAATATTTTTTAAAGGTTGAGAGTTTGGTTGCTTAGAACTTATACAGAGAATATCAATGTCACCAGAAGTCGTTGTCGAAATATTTAGAGGTGCGCTCTATATTATTATAGTGATGGTATCGGCTATTGTCGTTCCAGGATTAATGGTTGGTTTAGTGGTTGCCATTTTTCAAGCGGCGACCAGTATCAATGAGCAGACCTTATCCTTTTTACCTCGATTGTTAACTACATTGACCGCTATGATGTTTTTAGCTAATTGGATTTTTGCAACCTTGATTGAGTTTGCAACGGAACTTTATTTATCGATCCCTGAATTGATAGGTTAGTATTTGATGGGGAACGAGGAAAAGAGAGTTGTTAGACGAGCTAATGGCGAGAAACTGAAAAGCAAGAACTGCCGAGGTTGCCAATTGCAATGATCATTGAAGCTGAACAAATATTATCCACTATGGCGTTATATATATTACCCTTTGCTCGCTTGTCAGGTTTTTTGATGACGCTTAGTGTGATTGGATCAAGAAATATTCCGGCGCGATTTAGAATGTTGCTGGCTTTGTCAATTACTTTCTTGGTGGTCCCTGTCATTCCAACTTATGAAACCGTTCGTTTATTTAGTTTGCATAGTTTTTTGTTGGTGGCTGAGCAAACATTAATTGGAATAGTACTTGGGTTTGTGTCTCGCTTGATGTTAGAAACCTTTGTAGTGGGTGCGCAGGTGGTTGCCATGCAATCAGGGCTTGGGTTTGCATCCTTAGTGGATCCTGCAAATGGAAATAGCGTGCCAGCGTTAGGGCAGTTTTTCTTGATGTTAACAACGTTATTATTTATTTCAGTTGATGGTCACTTAGTGATGATTCGACTAGTAGTGGAAAGTTTTACTTCATTCCCTATTGGATCTTCACAAAACATCAGTGAGATGTTCATTCAACTGGTTAGCTGGGCGAAGTGGATTTTTGCCGCAGCCCTCATTATGGCGCTGGTTTCAATCGCTTCATTATTGATTGTCAATATTTCCTTTGGCGTTATGACCAGAGCCGCGCCGCAAATTAACGTATTTGCAGTGGGTTTTCCTTTAACCATGGTGACCGGATTGATATTAGTCTGGCTAACCTTGGCATTTTTTTTACCTCATTTTGAAAGACAGTTGACTCGTGCTAGCGGCTTAATTTGCGATATGGTCCAATTACAATGTTAGTCCGAAATCATAGGAATATTGATGGCTGACAATGATGCAGGCGAACGCGATGAAGCGGCGACCCCTAAGCGATTAAAAGAGGCTAGAGAAAAAGGCCAAATAGCTCGTTCAAAAGAGTTAACCACGGCGCTTATTTTAATGGCATCAGCCACTGCGTTATATAGTTTTTCATCATCTATCGGCTCTCAACTTGCTTCTATAGCTAAACGGGCTTTTTCTCCTGATCAAAAAAATATATTTGATCCGAAACAAATGCCAGCGGCCTTAGGTGAATTAGTGGCTGATGCAGCCGTCGCAGCCGCCCCCTTTTTTATCGTACTTTTTGTGATTGGGCTATTATCACCAATGCTATTAGGTGGAATGTCCTTTAGCTCAAAATCATTGGCACCAAAGGCTAATCGCATGTCATTTGCGAAAGGCATCAAACGAATGTTTGGAATGCATGCATTGATTGAGCTTATCAAAGCTCTAGCCAAAATATCAGTGGTTTTTGTGGTCGGTTATTTTGTAATGAGCAGCGCCTTTCCTTCCCTAGTTGAATTAGGTAATGGTAACGTCGAAGCCGGAATCAGTCAGGCCATGGATATTGTCAGTCGGAGTTTTTTTTTATTGTCCTTTGCATTAATTGCGATAGCCTTAATTGATGTGCCTTACCAGATCTGGAATCATGCCAAAGAGCTAAAAATGTCTAAACAGGAAGTCAAAGATGAATACAAAGAAACAGAAGGTAAGCCTGAGGTTAAAGGTAAAATAAAACAAAAGCAAAGAGAAATTTCGCAGCAAAGAATGATGGAAGCAGTACCGGAAGCCGATGTAGTTGTTACAAATCCTGAGCATTTTTCGGTTGCGTTAAAATACGATGTAATGAAGTCCGGTGCTCCCATCGTCTTAGCTAAAGGACAAGATTTAACCGCCATGCAAATTAGAAAAGTAGCACTAGCCAATGATGTGCAAATCATACCCATTCCACCGCTTGCACGGGCATTGTATTATACCACCGAAATTAATCAGGAAGTGCCGCATGGATTGTATTTGGCAGTGGCTCAAATTTTAGCCTTTGTATTTCAACTGAGAACATTCAAGGATGGTAATGGACCTAGACCGGATAAACTCAAAGATATCGATATTCCGCCTGAATTTAAGTATTAGCGAGTACTCCTAGTCATTTTTATTAAATCTCTTCGGGTTTTATTTTCCGCTGCTTGCTGCGGAAAGTCTTTTGACGTTAAGTAAACAGCATTCCTCTCTTCGCAAAGCGAATTCGATCCTAAGCGAAAAATCTTGCTGTGGGGTTGTTGATTTAGGTTTATATAAAATTGAGCATCCGGGTTAGTGTAGACAGATTAAAGTGATGGGAGAAAGCTATTCAACGTCCTTACTAATCTTTATGGGAATAGATAAACTATCACGTGCCATGTCTATAATAGGTAAATGAAGCCCCATTTCTCTACAAACAGAGCTCGCTTCATTTTTCGTTAATCCTTCACATTTGACAATGATCTGAAATCGCTCTTCGAGACTCCAATCTTGCGGTCTTTTTTCTTTTGAATAACTCATTAACCTAATTTCTGTCTCTGGCTCAAAGGCTTGTTCTCTTGATTGTACTATCCACTTATTGAGTGATGATAGACTGACTTGCAAAGAATCAGCTATTTCTAACATCGTCGTTCCATCAGGGCGACTCAATACCTTCTCTACAGCTTGTATTTTAAACGATTGATTGAACTTTGCTCTCATTTTCTCTACCTCTAACTAAAATATTAGAGGCGACAACTATCCTGACACAGGGGGGTATGAAAGGAACTACACCCAGAGTAAATTGAGAGAGTTGGAAAAAAACAATTAAAAAAAGAAGCCTGCGGGCGATGTTCTTTCCCACTTTGGCGACAACCTGGAAGATGCCAGAAAAGCCTTAGAAGAAAATTATAACGGTTGCTATTCATCCCTTGCGGACTATGCCGAAGAGCTAACCACCGAGACCAGCGAAGTACCCAAGCATTTAGAATTCTATATCGACTATGACCGCATGGGACGTGACATGGAAATGAGCGGCGACATATTCACCGTTGAAACTGGATACCAAGAAGTACACGTATTCTGGGCACATTGAGGAAACAGGCAGGCATTGAGCGCAGTGAATGCGCTCAATGCCTCTGTAAAGAGCGTCAAAAAATCGCGCTTTCGGGGTAACTGCGCCCGAAAGCGAATGAGGTAAATCAACAAATAGCTAAACTTCACTTCGCTCATGGTTTAGCTTTATATTGACTTATATCTTTTTATGGTATAGATTTAGCTAAACTAATGATGGTTTAAATTATAGATTAAGGTCATCCGATGGGCATCGAAGCGGTTGTTTTAAAACAATATCAAAACA